>Ga0156301_114_pt1 | contig 93524 bp, 90 predicted proteins | sample RifCSPlowO2_12_FD_107949 | JGI IMG/M metagenome (GOLD analysis project Ga0156301, IMG submission 107949) | Candidatus Zambryskibacteria bacterium RIFCSPLOWO2_12_FULL_39_23
GGAGGGGGTTGGGGGGAGGAAACTTTTGCCTGCGAGCCGTACGAAGCCCCGCCGACTGCCGAACGTTCTCGGCAGAGACCTGCAGAAAAATGTTCTCATCCTTTAGAAGAAAAAATCAGGCGCGCGCAAATCAGAAATAGCGGAGAACATTTTTCTGCGGGGCACGCGAGCGGAGCGAGCGGCGGCGGGGCGGTTCAGTCCTCGTCCGGGTGTTCGTCAAAGTAGGTTCGGATTTTAACCAAAAGGTACCGCCATGAATAAATTTTGGAACATTATTTTTTTAATAGCAATTATAACAGCTGGTTTTATTTACAGGGATACTTTGCGAAACGTCTGGTCGCAGACGCTTGCAAATTATTTTCCATGCAAAACGGCAATCAGTTACAGTATTGGCACATTTGATACTCGATTCGGCATATCAAAAGCCGATTTTCTTTCGGTCGTCAAAAGTGCAGAAGATATTTGGGAGAAACCGGTTGGTAAAAATTTGTTTGAGTACAAAGATACGGGAAATCTTAAAATAAATTTAATTTACGATATTCGTCAGGAAGCAACCGTCAATTTGAAAAACTTGGGTACCTCGGTGGAAAATACAAAAAGCTATTACGATTCACTGAAGTTACAGTATGAGTCGTTAAATGCAGATTATGAAAAAGCCAAAGTTTTATTTGAATCAAGAGTCTCGGCTTTTGAGACTCGTAAAAATGCTTATGAAACGGAAGTTTCCAAAATAAACAGAACTGGCAAAGCCAATAAAGAAACATATACTCGCTTGAACGTAGAAAAAAATTATTTAAACCAAGAAGCCAGCGAGTTAAACGTTTTACAAAACAGTTTAAATAACAAGGTAGTGGAACTTAACACGATGGTTAAAAGTTTGAATAATTTGGCCAGTAGCTTGAATTTGGATGTTAAAAAATATAACACCATTGGCCAAAATCTTGGAGAGGAATTTGACGAAGGCCTTTACAAGACTGGTCCGGATGGACAGGAGATTTATATTTATCAATTTGAAAATAAAAGCAAACTTGTCAGAGTCTTGGCCCATGAGTTTGGACACGCCTTGGGATTGGAGCACTTGGAAGATCCGAAAGCCATAATGTACAGATTAAACAACGGTTACAACGAAAAATTGACTTCAAACGATATCAAGGCGGTGAAAGAATTGTGTGGAATATAAAATCTTATGGCAATACTTAGCAAAATCAAGAGCAGGATAAATCCAAAAAAAGTGACTACTTGGTATGGAAAGTTTGAGCGGCCGATCTCCTCCCTCTCTCTTATCGGCGGATTCGTTTTTGACGCTTTGACTTTGAAAAGGGTGGATATGTTCTGGGAGAATTTATGGATTCTTGGCCACATTATTGTGGTTGGTGTTTGTATCATCCTCGTTCACTCCATAGAAAATGAACCAGGAGATGAAACTAATCCGGAAAAAACTCACTTTTGGCTGGTGAACATTTTGCAATTCTTTTTTGGAGGACTGTTATCGGTTTTTCTTGTTTTTTATTTTCGCAGTGCCGAGTTATCATCCAGCTGGCCCTTCATTCTCCTTCTCGGTTTGGCTTTCTGGGCCAATGAATCACTGAAGCGGCATTATGTCCGAGCAACTTTTCAGCTGTCTCTTTTTTTCTTATCGCTATTTTCTTTTCTCATATATCTTGTGCCAGTGGTAATACGCCGAATGGGCGGAGGCGTATTTGTTTTGGCCGGGTTTTTGAGTCTTGCCATAATGCTTGGGTATCTCCACATCTTTGCTAACTTTAGCGGGGAAAAATTTTACAAACATAACAAAATGGTTTCTTTCTCCATACTTGGCATATATTTGGCCATAAATATTTTTTATTTTGCCAATCTTATTCCGCCGATCCCAATATCTTTGAAAGATTCTGGTGTTTATCATTTAATTGAGAGAAACGAACAAGGTTATATTGGACAGTATGAAAATATTGGTTGGAAATCTTATTTTAAGATATACACAAACTTTCATGTTTATGGGGAGAGTTCAGTTTATATATACAGCGCTATTTTTTCTCCGACAGGTTTGAATCTTACTATTATTCATGAGTGGCAATATTTCAATCCAAATGTAAATAGTTGGGAAGATTTTGATAAAATTTCTCTGCCAGTCTTTGGCGGAAGAGACGGCGGGTTCAGAACATTTTCAATAAAAAACAATCTCTCTTCAGGTAAATGGCGAGTAAATGTTTTAACGGAAGGCGGACAAGTCATAGGGCGTCTACGATTCAATATAATTCGTTCAGCAGTTTTACCAACGCTTGAAACAAAAGTTTTGGAATAATGTGCGGGCAAGGGTAATCGAAACCCTGTTTTAGCCTTGGGAAGGCCACGTTCTACCACTGAACCATGCCCGCATTCAAAGACAATAATATACGAGTTTGTGATATATTGAAATCCTGGAAGAGTGGCAGAGTGGTTTAATGCACCGGTTTCGAAAACCGGCATGGGGTAAAATCCATCGTGAGTTCAAATCTCACCTCTTCCGCCAAGAAGTTTAATTAAATTAAAGAAGTTGACTTATTTATTCATATAGAGTATACTGATGTTAATGTAAGTATCTCGTAGGTTTTCGTGGCGCAAGCTTTGAAAAATGAGAGAGCTAGTCGCCTTACAGTTTTAAAATAAAGACTAGGTAGAGAGTTTAATAAATTCTCAAAAATAATGGCAAAGAAGTTATATGTTGGAGGTATTTCTTATACTACCAATGATGGTGGACTAAGGGACGCTTTCGCACAAGTAGGAGAAGTTGTTTCTGCTACTATTATTATGGACAAGATGACAGGCCGATCAAAAGGATTCGGTTTCGTCGAAATGGCTAACGATGCAGATGCCGAAAAAGCAATTGCAAAATGGAATGGCCAGGAACTTGATGGACGAAAGCTTACAGTAAATGAAGCTCGTCCAATGGAACCAAGAGCTCCAAGAGAAGGAGGTTTCAACCGGGGCGGTGACCGAGGAGGTCGCACATGGTAATTTAATCATTAAAGATTAATTTTCCAAATAAACAAAAAATCCGCAAAAAAAGCGGATTTTTTGCTGTTTATTCACACACTAAGTCCGCCATTGCTTTTTATGTTCTGTTATCATATTTATCTTTAACGTAAATATTGTAGATGTAATAAATAATGGGTTTTTCTTTTCTGAAAAAGCAGGACGATGGCAGACTTAGTGTGCGGATGAATAAATCTCGTGATACAATTATATATATGTTCCACCACAGGCTAGTCAAAAGATTTATCTGGATTTTTGTTTCCATTCTGATTTTTGTCGGTATAATTGCCTTTTTTTCCACCAAAACTTATAAATCTGAAGTAATTTTGGCTGGAAGAGTATTTGAAGTAGATGTGGTTGACACTAACTATCTTTTAAGCAAAGGTTTGTCAGGCAGAATGTCGCTTGATGAAGATCAGGGAATGCTTTTTGTTTTCCAAAAACCGGATAAATATGGTTTTTGGATGAAAGATATGCTTTTTCCGATAGATATAATCTGGTTTGACCAAAATTTCAAAATTATTCACGTTGAAAAATCAGTTTCTCCTCAAACTTATCCAAAAATTTTTACTCCGGAGTCCAATTCTTTGTATGTTTTGGAAATTTCGGCTGGTCAGGTCCAAAAACTCGGAATTCAAATTGGAGATAAGACAAAATTCTGGAAAAAATCCGACTAAAAAGGTATAAGAGATAAGATTTTTCAAATACTCTCCTTTACATAAAAAGTTTTTCATTACTTGATTTTTTTTAAATGGTTATCCACAGGTTTTTTGTTAGTGGTTGGAGTACAATTAACATACGAAATAGGAAGTTTTAATTTTTTTGTTTTTATTAGAAAAAAGTTTAATTTTTAGACAAAATCATGCCGAAGTTCATCAAAAAATCGCGAAAATCACAAAAAAAAGTCGAAACGACTTCTGTTGCAAATTCCGAAAATCCACTAATGATAAAAAGTATTCAGAAACGAACTGGTGAAATTACTCTTTTTGACATAAAAAAAATTATAAATGCCATTTGGAAGGCCATGAGGGCGGCCAATGAGGGATCAGAGTATGAAGCTTCTCTCATAGCCAACAAAGTTTTGGCTGATCTCATTAGAATCTCTAAAAAATATTCCACTTTCGTTCCAACTGTTGAAGGAATCCAAGACTCTGTTGAAAAGGAGTTGATTTTATCCGAATATGTGAACACTTCCAAAGCCTACATTCTTTATCGAGCTGAACGCACAAGAGTTCGCCAACAAAACGAAATGATTCCAAAGGAGGTGAAAATAAAAATTGCCGAAAGCAGTAAATATTTTAAAACCCCATATCAGGAATTTATTTTCTATCAATTTTATTCAAGATGGCGAAACGAACTTGGACGCAGAGAAACATGGATTGAAGCAATTGATCGCTTCATGGATTACATGAAAGAGAACATGGGGACGAAATTAACTTCAACTGAATATGCTGAAATCAAAGTTGCAATTTTAAATCAGGAAGTTTGCCCGTCAATGAGGCTTCTCTGGTCATCAGGAAGGGCCGCTCGACAAACCAATGTTTGTGCATATAACTGCGCATACGTGGCGCCAATATCATGGCGAGATCTTTCCGAAATCATGTATGTTTCTATGTGCGGCGCCGGTTGTGGATTTTCTGTTGAACCGGAAAATGTCGGAAAGTTTCCTCAAATTCAAAAACAAACCGGAAAATTTGCACCCAAAATAAAAATTCCTGACAGTAAAGTCGGTTGGTGCGAATCGTTTGTCTCTGCCTGTCAGGCCTGGGAAAAAGGATTGGATGTTGAAATTGACTATTCACTGATTCGCCCAGTCGGTTCAAAACTTCAAACAATGGGCGGTCGGGCTTCGGGACCAGCTCCACTCCAGGATTTGCTTCAATTTACCAAAAGAAAGATTTTAGCCAAGCAAGGGCGACGGCTTTCCACCCTTGATCTACATGATATTATCTGTCAGATCGGACTTATCGTGGATGCTGGCGGGACGCGCCGTTCAGCTCTCATTTCTCTTTCGGCTTTTGACGATACTGAAATGCGCGATGCCAAAAAAGGGGCTTTTTGGCAAACCGAAGGTCAGCGTTCCATGGCCAACAATTCTGCTGTCTATGAAAACAAGCCGACCGCCGAAGAATTTTTGCAGGAATGGACCGCTCTGGTTACTTCGCATGCCGGTGAAAGAGGAATTTTCAATCGGGCCGGTTTAGAAACCCAAGTTCCAAAACGCCGATGGGAATATTTAAGGAAAGCTAAACAACCGGGGATGAATCCGTGCGGAGAGATTTATCTTCAATCAAAACAATTTTGCAATCTTACTTCTATTGTCGTTCGTCCTCACGATACGATGGAAACTCTCAAATCAAAAATGCGTTTAGCCACCCTTTTGGGAACATATCAGGCTACCTTAACTAATTTTGAATATCTTTCAAAAGAGTGGAAAAAAAATTGTCAAAAAGAACAGCTTCTTGGAGTTTCCATCACCGGTTATTATGACAATAAAATTGTTAGGGATGACAGAAATTTACAAATTCTTCGGGCCGAGGCCATCAAAACAAATAAAAAATATGCCAAACGATTTGGCTCAAAGGAATCTACGGCCATAACTTGCGTCAAGCCGCACGGCAACTCCGGGCAACTTTTAGGCGTTGGTTCCGGAATGCACACATGGTACTCGCATTACTTTATTCGCCGTGTCAGAATTTCGGTAAATGACCCGCTTTTGAAATTAGCTCAAGATCAGGGCGTGACGGTCAAACCTGAAGTGGGCTATTCAACCGCCAGCGCATCAAAAATGGTTTTGGAATTTCCATGTAAGGCGCCGGAAGGAGCGATGGTCAACAAAGATGTCACCGCTTTGGAATTGCTTCATGAATGGAAACGACTGAAAGTTAACTTCACAGAACATAATCCGTCATCCACTATTTATGTCGGAGATGATGAGTGGATTGCCGTGGCTGATTTTGTTTATAAAAACTGGGACATTATCGGAGGACTGTCTTTCTTGCCGCGAAACGACCATATTTACCAACTAGCCCCTTATGAAGAAATTACCAAGGAAGAATATGAGAAACGCACTAAGGCCTTAAATCACATTGATTTTTCAAAATTATTGCTCTATGAAAAGAGTGATGAGACGAATGGAGCCAAGGAGTTGGCTTGTATTGGTGGGGTGTGTGAGGTGGACTTTGTGGCTATTGACGCCCAAGTTAAGGCTTAAAACAAACTCTATTAAGGTTGACAATTAACACGCTAACGGTGTGTTTTTTGTTATTGTTTGGTATAATCAAACTATAATTCTTTAATTTAAAATATGAAGAAAATAAAAGTTGCTATTAACGGCGGTGGGCGAATTGGGCGAGCTTTTTTCAAAATTGCTCAAGAAAGAAAAGATATTGATGTTGTGGCTATAAATGATCTTGGCGATTTAGAAAACATTGCCTACTTACTCAAATACGACACAGTTTATGGTCCGAGCGGGTTTCGAATAAAAATGGCAGGAGACAAAAAAAGTATGGAGGTTGATGGAAAAGAGGTGAAGTTCTTGTCGGAAAAAGATCCGGCCAATTTGCCTTGGAAAGATTTGGATATTGATGTGGTGGTTGAGTCAACCGGATTTTTCACCTCATATGAAAAAGCCCGAGCCCATATAACAGCTGGAGCAAAAAAGGTTGTTATTACCGCGCCGGCTCATGGAGAAGCATCTGCCGCGGATGAAGGTACGATACTTATTGGAGTGAATTGCGATTTGTTAAAAGAAAAAGTTGTGACATCGAATGCATCCTGCACCACAAATGCCGGAAGTCCTGTTTTGGAAATTTTGCGCCAAACCGTCGGAATTGAAAAAGCCATTCTAGATACCGTTCATGGTTACACTGCCAGTCAAAGCGTGGTGGACAGCATGAACGCCAAAGATTTTAAAGAGGGAAGAGCGGCTGCCCAAAACATAGTGCCAACTAAAACCGGTTCAGCCGAAGCGGTGACCAAAGCCATCACCTCTCTTGCCGGCAAGTTTGACGGTCTGGCCATGAGAGTGCCGGTTGTTGCCGGTTCAATCGCCGATATCACTTTTATTTCAAGTCGTCCAACTTCAGTTGAAGAAATAAATGATATTTTGAAAAAAGCGGCGCAGGATGACCATTGGAATAAAGTATTTTCTGTTACCGAAGACCCGATAGTCTCATCAGATATTATTGGAAGCAAGTTCGCTTCCATCGCCGATCTTTCGCTTACCCGTGTTGTCGGAGGGAATTTGGTCAAAGTGATGGCTTGGTATGACAACGAGATGGGCTATACATACTCGCTTGTGGAGCATGTCGTCAAAACCGCAAGTTTTTTATAATTGATTTGCATTTTTTTTCATAAATAAAAATGTAACAAACAGTGGCATAGAAAAAGATATAAAGTATTGTAAGGAACGAGTCGCAGCCTATAATAAAGTAATATCTGAAGGTCGAGAATGGCATGATGTATCAGTTGATGGATGTATATATATCTTAGAAAGTTACAAAAAATGAAAATTTATACTCCATACGTTACAATGTTGCTATAGCAACATTGTAACGTATGGAGTAGTTTTTAAATTTTATACGCGACATTGTCTCAAATTGGAAAGTTTTTGAACCATACCAACTATTTGTGACTAAAAGTCCTTGTTTCTAGCCATTTTTTTCAGCTATTGACTTTTGTGAGCTGGGTATGATATAATCTCAATAGACTGACCTGGCAGAAACCAGGAAAAAAGGAGACTGTCACATGACGACCAGCTATGTTGTCGCAGACGGTATCGGCAAGAGAAAGCCGACAGTGGAAGAGCATGAGTTGTTTTTCGGAACTCGGTTGCCGGAACTTGTGAACCGTTTCATTTCCGGAGGGGTAGACCCTGCTGGAGTGAACACTACTATCAAGCAGGTTAGTGATGGAGTGGTGATCACCGAATTGAAAACGGCGATTGTCACACCACCGAAACCGAAGCCCGAGAAGTTCGAGCTTCTGACCACCTTCGAAGTCACGATTCCCGAAGGTTACGACCACGCCACTCGCCTCGACACGTTCGCCGCGGCGCACAAGTCGGAGTTCTATTACTACAATCCGAACATCACCGACGCGAACTACGTCAAGGCGACGACGCAACTCACGCCCGGCCGAAAGTTCGCGGTCAAGGTCTTCGGCATCAAGAAGACTGTGACGTCGGACGAGTGCCTGACAAAGCTCCGTTCCGAAAGAGCAGTTCTGGTCGGTGCGCAAGGTGCAAGTCTGGCGTACGAACAGGGTAAGGACAACTTGCCGAAAGGCAAATGGTCAGTTTCCTTCGACGAGAAGGTCGCACTTTGGTTCGGCGGCGACTACCGCAAGGTGCCGGGCGTGTACCGGGACTCGGCTGGCGGCTTCAGGTTCGACCTCGGCTACTGGGAGGGTGGCTGGAGCGACAACGACTGCCTCCTGTGCTTCTGCGACTTGCCCCAGACCTCTGGCACTTAGTCGCTTAGGCATCTTCTTCGATTCTTTGATCCTTCGTTCCTCTCTGGCCCCTACGCAAGTAGGGGCCATTTCCAACTATTTTTTATTTTGAAATTTTATGTATACTATCTTTGGATATTCGATTAGGTATGCGGCTACGGTTTCATACTACCGATATCTCGTAAGAGAAATCAGTCAGGGTTTGTCGGGCAATAGTCAATAGTATTTTTTAGCTTAGCTTTGCGAATGAGAACTGCCTCTTGCGAAAAAAACAAATAAGTCGGTGCATCATACTATCGAGCATACATATTCGAACAAAGGCTCGGCATAAAATTCAGAAGGTGGCCGGTGCTACTTTCGGTGGAGATCCGGACAGTATGATGTACATTGCACTTTGGTTCAGCGGCGACTACCACAAGGTACCGGACGTGTACCGGGACTCGGCTGGCGACTTCAAGTTCAACCTCGGCAACTGGGAGGGTGACTGGAACGACAACAACTGCCTCCTGTGCTTCTGCCACTGGTTTGTTTCTCTCCCTCCCTGCTAGTAGGGAGGGAGAGTTTGGTATTAAAGCTTTTCTTGAGTATCTTTTTTCCAACCGTAAAGTTGTCGACCGACTTCATCAAACAGAAGAATGAGAGACCCGTATTGCTTGTGATCAAGAATTTTTTGCTCCCAGCTAATTTGTAAGAAGAATTTAATCAGATCATTCTTTGCGATAGCTTGGGACAACATAGAAAGTTTTTCAAATTTGTCATAAGCAAAACAGGCACGGAAAATGAATTCAAGTAACGAGAGAAATATGTCGTCAATTTTAATTCCAATAGTATCACGATCCGGACGTTTAAGGTTTGAGAGATATTGGTGCCAAATCTGGTATGCTTGTTTCGCACGCACTAATACAAGCGGGGTCTGTGCGGGGGGGGGGGCTTAACTGAATTATTTGTGGTGTAATTTCTCATGCTATAGTTTTTTATGTTTATTCCTAAATATACAGACATCATAACCATAGAAAATCTTTTGGCAACATGGGAGAATTTTATTCGTGGTAAACGAAAGAAAAAAGATGTTGTTACTTTTCAGTTACAGCTTGCTGATAATTTGACGCTTCTCTACAGAGAACTTCAAAGTAGAACATACAAACACAGTGGGTACTCGGCTTTTAACCTGTCCGATCCAAAGCCGAGAAATATTCACAAAGCTCTCGTCCGAGACAGAGTTATCCATCACTTGATATACAAAGAATTGTACCAGTATTTTAATGAGCGATTTATTTTTGACTCATATTCTTGCCGAAAAGATAAAGGAACACATAGGGCGCTGGACAGGTTTAAATTATTTGCAGGAAAAGTCTCAAAAAATCATACAAAAATATGCTACGCATTGAAATGCGATATACGGAAATTCTTTGCTTCGGTTGACCAGGAAGTTCTCATGAAAATTCTCGAATGCCATATTGAAGATCGAGAAATCAAATGGCTAATTGGTCAAGTTGTAAAAAGTTTTCATACAACTGATATTGGTATCGGTTTACCACTCGGCAATCTCACTTCTCAATTATTAGTCAATATTTATATGCACGAATTTGATATGTATATGAAGGAGGAACTTCGAGTAAAGTATTATATTCGGTATGCCGACGACTTCATAGTTCTTTCAGAAGATAAAAGTTATTTGGAAAGTCTTCTGTTAAAGATTGAGTTTTTCTTAAAAGATAAACTTCACCTCTCTCTCCATCCTGACAAAGTTTTTATACAAACTTACGCTTTTGGGGTAGATTTTCTTGGCTGGATTCATTTTCCTCATCACCGAGTTATTAGAACAACTACAAAAAGAAAAGTAGTCAAAAATATGAAATGGTATCCAAGACCAGAAACTATAAATTCCTACAGAGGATTATTGGGTCATGGAAACACATATAAATTACAGAAAAGTATAGGAATTTCGAATTACTAATATAAACTTATAATTTAGTGAAGTTCTTGATATAATACAATTAATGAAAATATATATTGGGAGTGACCATGCCGGATTTGAAATGAAAAAGGATTTGATATCCTATTTACTTCAGAATAATCATGAAATCATTGATTGCGGTCCGAAAGAATATGTCCACGATGATGATTACCCTGATTATGTGTCCATTGTTGCTGATCATATTTCTAAAGAAAAAAATGTAATTGGTATTGTTATAGGCCGTAACGGTCAGGGGGAGGCGATAGTTTCCAATCGTTTCCAAAATGTTAGATGCGCAGTTTTTTATGGCGGTTCAAAACATATGATTACTCTTTCAAGAGAACACGATGATGCCAATATGATTTCTCTCGGTTCAGATTTTTTGACAAAAGATGAAGCCAAACGAGCAGTAGATCTTTTTCTTCATGTAAAGTTTTCCGGTGACGAACGGCATGTGAGAAGAATTAAGAAAATAGAACAATATAGTTAAATGTAAATATTAAAAATCAAAATGAAAAATGACAATGTAAAATACAAAATTTTTAAATCCTATCTTTTCATTTTGAATTGTAATTTTTCATTTTGATTTTTACATTTTTAATTACTATGACTAAAGTAGTTCCGGCCATAATTCCACAGACAAGAAGGCAACTGACAGAAGAAATAAAAAAAGTATCCGGTTTTGCCGAACTTGTGCAAATAGATATTTCTGACGGGCTTTTCACACCTATAAAAACCTGGCCGTACAACGGCAGAGACCAAGATTTTTTTGAGAAATTAAAAAAAGGAGAAGAAGGCTGGCCAGAGTGGGATAAAGTTGATTTTGAAATACATCTCATGGTTCGCAACCCGGAAGATGTTGTGGCGGATTGGATTAAAACCGGGGTCGTGGCTCTGGTTGTCCACATAGAATCGACTAATCACTTTCAAAAAGTTGTGGGTACCTGCAGGTTGGCTTCGGTTTCCTTGGGTGTCGCCATCAAACCGTCCACAAATATTGATCTTATTACACCTTTAATTACACAAGTTGATTTTATCCAAGTTATGGGCAACGATCATCTTGGTAAACACGGCATGGAGCTTGATTTCAAAGCGGTGGAACTCATAAAATCTTTGCGAAAACTCTATCCGGAGCGTACAATTGCCATTGATATAGGCGTTAATACCGATACTGTAGAAACGCTGGTTTCTGCCGGGGCCAATAAGCTTATTTCTGGCTCGGAGATACTGGATGCGGATAATCCAAAAGAAGTTTATAAATATTTTAAGTCAATTGGTAAATAAATGGTGTTTATGCGCAACCTGACAGACGAAAAAATAAAATTTCTTGAAGAAAAAGCTCGTGACATACGAGTTTCTATAATAGAGATGCTTGTTTCCGCCGGCTCCGGTCACTCGGCTGGTCCACTTGGCATGGCCGATGTTTTTACTACTCTTTATTTTTACATTCTAAAACATAATCCAAAAGACCCATTTTGGGAGGGAAGAGACAGATTGATTCTTTCCAACGGCCATATTAATCCAGTCCTTTACGCCACCATGGCCCACGCCGGTTATTTTCCCGTTAAAGAGCTTTTGACTTTGCGAAAGTTTGGCACTCGTCTCCAAGGTCATCCTCATAGAGAATATTTGCCGATGCTTGAAAACAGTTCCGGGCCCCTAGGCTCTGGTCTGTCGCAAGCGGTGGGAATGGCCATCGCCGACAGAATGGATCGCGGCAAAACATCTGACAGATTTTTTTATTGTCTGATGAGCGATGGAGAACTTGATGAAGGCCAGAGCTGGGAAGCCATACTTTTGGCAGGCAAGGAGAGACTCGGAAAACTGATAGTCATTTTAGACCGCAATAATATCCAAATAGACGGCTACACGGAAGATGTCATGCCTCTTGAGCCGCTGACCCACAAGTTTGAAAGCTTCGGCTGGCACGTGGAGGAAATAGACGGACACAATTTCTCGGCTATTGTTGAAGCGGTTGGACGGGCTCAAGCAGTTTTTGACGGACCGTCGATTGTTATTGCCAGAACTATTCCCGGCAAGGGCGTTTCCTTCATGGAAGGGGACTATAAGTGGCACGGAGATCCGCCGGGCATAAAGGATATGGCGGGCGAGCCGGCAAAGGAGGAGCAGGTTAAAATCGCGCTTCACGACTTGCGTACACTAGGTGGACAAATAAAAGGCGAACATGAATAATAAAAAATTTCTTTTTTATCATATCTTTTCCGAAGACACAAACTTTTCCAGCGAAAAGTTTGTTCTAGTCCTCGGTCTCTATCTGTCAAGAAGGGGTGCCTTGACAGAACCATGCTAGAGACCTGCGGATGCTTCGGAAAAAATACGATTCAACGAAATTTAATAACATGATAAATCAATCCCAAAAATTAAATCCGAAATTATTTGATAAAAAAGTGGAAGAAATTCCAATCCGCAAAGGTTTTGGCGATGGTTTAGTCATTGCCGGAGAAAAAAATCCGCAAGTAGTTGGGCTGTGCTCCGATTTGACTGTTTCAACAACCATGAATCTTTTCCGCGATAAATTTCCGGAACGGTTTGTGGAAATGGGGGTAGCGGAACAAAACATGGCTTCTGTAGCAAGTGGCATGGCCGCCATGGGCAAAATCCCGTATATTTCAAGTTACGCCATGTTTTCTCCTGGTCGTAATTGGGAACAAATTCGCACAACCATTTGCTACAATGATAGACCGGTCATAATCGCTGGGTCGCATGCCGGAGTTTCCGTCGGTGCTGACGGTGGGACCCATCAGGCTATTGAAGACATTGCTTTAGCCCGCGTTATCCCAAACATGATTGTCATTTCACCATGCGACGCCATAGAAGCTCGCAAAGCCACAGTTGCCGCGGCAGGTCTTGGAAAACCGACCTACATCCGCTTGGCACGGGAAGCCACGCCGGTAATTACAACAGACGATACGCCTTTTGAAGTAGGAAAAGCACAACTATATTACGGCGAGGAAAAAGAAAAAACTGATGTTGGTATTGTGGCTACCGGGGCTCTTTTGTACAAAGCTTTAAAAGTGGCCGAAACTTTGAAAGCTGAAAATATATCTGCTAAAGTTTTAAATGTCGCTACGATAAAACCAATTGATGTAGAAGCGTTAGTCAGTCTTGCAAAAACTACAGGCACAATTGTTACAGTTGAGGAACATCAAATCATCGGCGGTCTCGGCGGAGCGGTTGCTGAAGTTTTGTCCCAAAATTTCCCGGTACCGATTGAATTTATCGGTATCCAAGACAAATTCGGCCAGTCGGGCAGACCGGAAGAACTTTTGGAACATTACGGAATGGGCGAAAGTCATATTCTCAAAGCCTGCAAAAGAGTGATTGAGCGCAAGTCCTAGTTTAATTTTTCTAATTTAAAACTCCTCGGAGCTTTTTTGAGGTGTTCTTCCAATTTCTCGCGTGACAGGAGCCCTTTTTGAGCGCCGACTTGTAGTACCACAGACATTGAATTAACCGGTCCCCATAAAAGGGCTTCTTCCAGAGACTTGCCTAAAGCCAAAGCGGTCACGATGGTGGAAGAAAAAGCATCTCCCGCTCCCGTCCGCTCAAACGGCGTGTGCGGATAAATCGGAATAAGCCAGGAAGAATTACTTTTTGAATCATAAGCGTAGGCGCCGGCGAATCCATCTGTTATCACTACAATTTTCGGGCCAAGTTTGGCTACTGACTTAAGTAGTGTCGGCAAGTCGCGGGAGGCAATATTCAAAATTCTCTGTGCCTCCTCCACATTGCAAAAAAATATTTCGGTATTTTTATAAATTTTACTTAAAGCCTTAATCCCCATTTTTATTTGAAAAGTTCCGGGTTGGAAAGCCAGTTTAACCTCGGGATTTTTTTCCAAATAATTTTCTATATGTTTATGAAAACCGACCGAGTGCTGACTTAAAGAACTCAAATAAATCCACTTTGGTTTGTCAATTTCCCCCAAATTATATGAAAATTCCTCGTGTTTTATAAGTATGGTGCGGTCCACATCGTACCAAAGGACATAGTGGTAGTTGGTTTTCTTTCCCGTCTCCATGTGGACATAGCGCGTGTCCACTCTGTTTTTTTGCAATTCTTTCAAACAATCTTTACCGTTAGCATCTTCTCCAACGTAAGAAAAAAGAGCCGAAGAAAGTCCGAGTCTGGCGGCTGAAACAGAAGCATTCGGCCCATTTCCTACAGCAGTACAAACCTCAACTGATTCATATGGAACTTTGTCCCCAAAGCTCACACACAATTTGCAGTTTTGTTTATCAATATCGCAATTAATAGTAGCATCTTCCAGTTTAATAAAAGCGTCAATCACCAAGTCACCAATCGAAAGTATATCTATTTTCTTCATCTTAACATTATAACAAACTTTACACTTTTGTTGTTATTTTATACAATAAACTTAATCTTACAGTATACTGTAAGGTTAAGTTGTAATCGAAATAAAAAATATGCCACATATCTCAAGCAAAAAACTAGATGATAAATATTTTGAAAAAATATACGATCAATTAATATCAGTTTTTGATACGGCTGGCACTGCTAGGAAGAGCGACATCTTTCTTCGAGAATTATTAACAGACACAGAAAAAGTTATGTTTGCAAAAAGACTAGCTGTAATTTGTATGTTATATGAAGGAGTTTCAGATGCTTATATAGCGGAAGTATTATTGTTAAGCCCAACAACAATAAACAAAATTTCCTTAAAATACGAAATAGGAAAATATCCATATATTTCAAATATTCTAAAAAATAATTCCAGAAGTATATGGAATATTTTTGAGCAGATGGTTCGTGACGGTGTTTCAAAAAAACTCGGGAAGAAGAGATTGTCTTGGCTAGATGATATTGATAGAAAGTACCACAGAAAAATACTAAAAACCTCTTAAGTTAACCTTACAGTATACTGTAAGGTTAACTATTTATGGATTATATAAATGGATATTAAAATTACTAACAGCCATTAGGATTACTAGTTGGATTTCTTTTTATGGTATAATTATGAAGATGAAAACGTTGAGAGAATGTATAGCTGAAGCTCGAGAGAGAAAAGTGGCTATTGGGCATTTCAATATTTCTAATGTGGAGTCTTTGTGGGGGATTTTCAAAGCGGCGCAGTCACTTAACGTACCAGTAATTATCGGGGTTTCGGAGGGAGAGAGGGATTTTGTAGGAGTGAGGCAAGTTGTGGCACTGGTCAAAAGTATCCGAGAAGAGTTTCAGTACCCGATTTTCCTAAACGCAGACCACACTTACTCATTTGATAGGGTGAAAGAAGCTATAGATGCTGGTTTTGATTCTGTAATTTTTGACGGAGCAAAACTTTCTTTTGAAGAAAATATTAAAATTGCAAAACAGTGTGTGAAGTATGCTCGAAATTGTGGGCGAGAGGTTTTAGTAGAAGGGGAGCTCGGTTTTATTGGAACATCGTCAAAGATTTTGGATGCAATTCCGGAAGGAGTGGATCTTTCAGAAAAATCGCTGACTGACCCAGCAAAAGCCAAAGAGTTTGTGGAACTGACCGGGGTGGACATGCTCGCGCCAGCAGTGGGGAACTTTCACGGCGTGCTTCGCAGTGGCGTTGATCCAAAACTAAATATTGAAAAGGTAAAACAAATAAGTAGTGCGGTTGGCATCCCACTTGTTTTGCACGGTGGATCGGGAAATTCCGAAGATGATTTCAAGAAAGCCATCGCAAACGGAATCTCCATCGTTCATATAAATACAGAAATTCGTGTGGCTTACAGAGACGCAGTCAAAAAATCTCTCCAGGAGGATCCAGAAGAAGTTGCTCCGTATAAGTTTTTAAAACCCGGAGTCAAAGCGGTGCAGGATGTAGTAACTTCAAAACTTAAATTTTTCAATAATCTTTAGCGACACAAAATCTCTTTTTCGCCATTATTTTTTCTAGTAACAGAATAATTTTGTGCTCAAAATTTTCTTTCTTCCTTACAGGAACTGTACACCTTTCACATCTGATTACAGATGTTCAAGGTCTTGCAAAGTTGTAACACAACTTCTCACTCACCTTTTCACAGGTTCCGTAGATACTAGAAAAAATAATGACTCAACAAGATTTTGTTAGTGGCACCATAACTCTTATTTTAATGGCTATTTTCCACTATAAATCTCGTCGAGCGCATAATCTTTTTAGGGACTCTCGCAGGCTGACAAGCCGAGAGCGAGCAAAAATCAAGTCCTGATTTTATGCGTGCCCTAAAAAGGTTGTGCCGAGGAAGAGATTTTTCTTACAGTAGTTGATTTTTCTCTCTCTTTTCTATATACTAGCGGAATGTCCCAGTAGTAGAGCGTAGCTCACTACAGGACTATCCAGTAGTGAAAATGACATCTGAACAATCTACTGGTTTGAAAAAATGATAAAGTCGAAATTAAAAACATATAATATTGAAACAACATTCTGCTCTTAGGGCAATGTCATTTTCTACTACCTGGATGTTAATTTTGGAAGCGGAAGCACGAGATAAAGCAATAGGTCTAGAAACACTTCGAAAAGAAGGTAAAATACCTGCTGTTTTTTACGGCAAGAAAACGGAGTCCACACCTGTCTCCATTTCTCTTAAAGAATTTATAAAAGCGTGGCACAAAGCCGGCGAGTCTTCAGTAGTGACAATAAAAACTCCAAAGGACTCCGTGGATACTTTGATAAAAGCTGTCGACCTTGATCCAGTGACAGATATTCCTCGCCACGCTGACTTCTATGTGTTTGAAAAAGGAAAGAAAATTGAACTTGATGTGCCTTTGGTTTTCGTTGGGGTAGCTCTTGTGGCAAAAGATTTAGGTGGAAGTGTGGTCAAGGCTCTCCATGAAATTAAAATTTCTGCTGACCCACAACATATTCCTCACGATATTACAGTAGATATTTCAGCCCTAGTTGATTTTGATAGTAAAATTTTGGCAGGTGATCTTATAATGCCCGATGGTGTAACTCTTATTGAACTACCTACAGAAGTGGTAGCTTCTGGCGCCAAACCAAAAGAAGAGGAAGTGGAAGAGGTCCCAGTTGATCTTTCAGCTATTGAAGTTGAGAAGAAAGGCAAGAAAGAGGAGGAAGGAGTAGCTCCAGAGGCTCCCGCTCCTGAACCAAAAAAGGAAGCAAAACCAGCAAAATAACGAGTCTTGTCTCGTCACATATATTTTGGAGCGCGCATAAATTTCTGCTGAAATTTTGCTCTCTCTCGGCTACCCGCCTGCGAAGTCTCCAAAATATACATGACCACGACAAGACTTTGTTGTAATTTTATTGTCACTCCTTCGTCATATTTGGTATAATAAACTTATGCGGAAATGGTTATTTTTATTGTTTGTAATCGGGTTTTTTACCTTAAATACCGCCACTGTCCTGGCCATATCAGATGTTGAACAGGAAGCCATCTGGCGAGCCGAACTGGCACAGACAGAAAAGGACATAGCCGAGTGGCAGGCCATACTCGATAGTACCAAAGCCGATACCAAATCACTTCAACAAGAAGCGGCTGTTTTGAACGCCAAAATAAAACAAGCTCAAGCTCTGATAAAACAGAGAAATATAAATATCGCCCAGCTTGGCAAAGACATCAATATTAAAATCGTCAGAATCGGAGAACTTGAAGCTAGGATTGAAAAAGGTCATGAGTCCTTGGCCCAACTTATCCGCAAAACAAACGAGATTAACGAATCTTCTTTGGTGGAGGTTGTTTTAGGCAACCAAAATCTTTCCGATTTTTTTGAAGATGTCCAGTCGTTTAATGCCATAAAAAGATCCCTTCAAGATTTATTTGAAGAAATAAGAGCGACCAAAGACCTAACTCAAAAAGAAAAAGAAGCATTGGATAAAGCCAAGACAAAAGAGATAGACACAAAAATGGCAGTTGAGGCGGGGAAAAAACAGGTAGAAAAAAATGAAAAAGAAAAACAGTACCTGATTACTGTTAATAAAACTAAAGAAAAAACCTATGAAGAAGTTTTAGCTGAAAGACAAAAGAGAGCGGCCCAAATACGAGCGGCCCTTTTCAATCTCCGAGACAGCGCGGCCATTCCTTTCGGCGACGCCTTTCGTTACGCCCAAGTGGCGGCAGCAAAAACCGGAACTCGGCCGGCTTTTCTTCTAGCCATTCTCACTCAAGAAAGCAATTTGGGTAAAAATGTCGGCTCGTGTATTTTATCAAGTCTTGATTCGGGTGACGGAGTTGGTAAAAATACCGGAACGGTTTTTGAGCAAGTGATGAAGGCGCCGCGGGACACGGTGCCATTCAAAGACATCACTAGTCGCTTGGGCTTTGATTGGAAAACCACGCCGGTTTCTTGTCCACCTTCAGCCAAATATTATTCTGGTCGGGGGTTCGGAGGGGGGATGGGGCCGTCGCAATTTATACCTTCAACTTGGGAATTATTTAAAAATAAAATTGGCAATATGTTGGGGATTCTTGCTGACTCAGCAGACCCATGGAATCCGGAACATGCATTCATAGCCACGGCTATTTACATACAAGATTTGGGGGCAGTTTTGGGCTCTTATACGGCCGAACGCAACGCCGCTTGCAAGTATTACTCCGGCTCGTCCTGCTCGTCCACTCGTCGGCCACCCAACGCTTTTTACGGCGACAGTGTCATGAAAATTGCCCAAGACATCCAGACTAACATGATTGATCCTTTAAACTTCTAATAACGAGATGGAACAGCAATTCACGAGCATTTGGTGGTACTTCGCGGTGATGCTTCCCATAATTTTTCTAGCCACCTTTCTTGCTAAAAAAATAAAATTCTTTCGTAAAATAGTTGAAGCGGAGCAGAGTGAGCGCTTTGAGGCTCTCGATGGTCTTCGAGGATTTCTTGCAATGGGCGTACTTTTTCAGCACGCGGTACAAAACTATGAGTTTTTTCAAACTGGCGTTTGGGTAATTACAGATGCCAGGTTTTACAGGTTTTTAGGTGGCGAAGCGGTTATTTTATTTTTTATAACTACCAGTTTTCTTTACTGGGGCAAACTACTTGCAAATTCTCCCGGTGCCGAAATGTTTCGTTTATATAAAAGCCGACTACTCCGGCTTGCTCCTTTATATCTTTTTGCCGGATTTATAGTCGGACTTGTTGCTCTCTTTAATACTGGTTTTGAGGTCAGTTCAATAGGCGCACTTTTCCGGGATATTTTTTACTGGCTTACTCTCGGGCTTAAAACAATTGTGAGCTTTAATGGATATTACATTATTCCTATTAATGCAGGCATACATTGGACTTTGCGCTACGAATGGGCCTTCTACCTTATCCTGCCTCTTATAGCTCTTTTGTATAAGAATAAATTAGGCAAAGTTGTTTCAGTCGGGGTTTTAATCGTATTTCTTTTATTACCAGACAGAGGATACTGGGCCATATTTTTATTCGGGATACTGGCCGCTTACATTGTCCATTATCATCCGACCGTAGCTTTATTTAAAAAATATCCTTGGTCGGGAGTTTTGCCTCTTCTTGGCTTAATAACTGTCTATCTTATTCAATATAAACCCTATTCCTATCCACAATATGCCATCAGCATGTTAGTCTTTCTATGTTTTGTGTATGGCAACAATCTCTTCGGACTTTTAAAAATTCCTGCAGCTAAATTTTTGAGTACTATTAGCTATAGTATTTATTTGTTACATGGGATAATATTATATTTTGTCCTGCATGGTGTAAATCGCTTATATCCCATAACATCTCTTAGTCCATGGGCGTATTGGCTTGTTGTCTTTTTAGCCGCTATTCTTCTTATTATTATTTCGGCAATAACTTACAGATTTATTGAGCACCCATTCATACAAAAAATTAAGGGGGCAAAAAAAGAGCCGATGCCGGTTGCTGTAATTGACAGGGTAATTTAGAAACTATGACATATCTTATTTCTCAAAAAAAATATAAAAATAAAAAAGTTTTTTGGATGACCGCCCTTCTGTTTTTGTTCGGCCTGTTGGGGGCGGCATTTTGGTTTGTCATGGGCAATTCAAACGGGAACCTTAACGAGGAGAATAAAGGAGTTCTTGAGACAACAACCCCAGTCAAAACCCAATCTAGAGCAAAACCTTACCTAACTATTACTCCGAAAATGGTCCGCCAAGGTGATCCCGCACTTATAACAGCAGAAGGAGCGACAACCACGAGAGATGTAAAGTCTTTTACGTTTGATGATCGTCCGTTATTTATATTTCTTCACGAAGGTCAGGTGTCAGCGCTTCTCGGTGTAGAGTTGCGTGCCGTTCCCGACACATATCCTATTATTTTGACCTTCAATGATGGCAGGCAAATAAAAGAAAATCTCGTCATAGTAGAGCGTCAAATAGTCCGAAAACCTTTTGATATTCCCGACAAGCTCGGCGGGAACACAAACGAGAGCGAGAAAGAGCTCGTCTCTACTCTTGCCCTAGAGGGTAAGATTATTAACGCCCTTCCCGTTGTCTGGAAAAAACTCTGGACCGAAAAATTTGGCTCGCCCTTAAAAGGACCTCTCGTTGTGACAGACGATTATGGGTATACAAGACTTATCGGTAAATCCACCACCATGCCTCACAAAGGTACGGACCTAAAAGCCGACATGGGAACTCCTGTATATGCTATGAATCGCGGTGTAGTGAAATTTGCAAGTAGTCTCCGTAATTATGGCAGTACAGTCATAATTGATCATGGCGCCGGACTCCAGACTGTTTATATGCATCTCTCAAAAATAAATGTGACTTTGGAACAAAAGGTAGAGAAGGGAGATATTATTGCACTTAGTGGAGATTCTGGTTACACCCTAAATCCTCATCTGCATTTGACCGTAAGAATCTGGGACATTTCCATAGACGCGATGAAGTTTCTAGAGATTTTGGGTGAAAATTAAATCTTGCAAAAATAATACTATTTTGATACAGTGAGCCCGTTCGTAAATTCGATCAAATTCGTATAATTCGTAATATGAAAAAGGAAATACATCCACAAAACTATAGACCAGTGCTTTTCGTAGACAACTCTAACGGTGCCGAGTTTATTATCGCGTCTACTGCTCAAACAAAAGAGACTGCTAAAGCAAAAGAAGATAAGAAAGACTATCCAGTTTTTCGACTTGAAATTTCAAGCGCTTCACATCCTTTCTATACTGGTAATGAAAAGTCACTAGATACTGCTGGTAGAGCGGAGAAGTTCCGAGCTAGACAAGCTGTTGCCAAAGCTAAAAAAGGTAAATAACTAATCCCATCTGCGTCGTTGCAGTTAATATACGGCTGTATTTTTTAGTTATATAATTAAAAATGTAAACATCAAAAATCAAAATGACAATGTAAGGTGTAAAATTATGAATTAAATTTTTAATTTTAATCTGTCATTTTACACTTTGATTTTTAAATTTTACATTTACTATAATGGACTTAGAAAAATTTTTACAAAACCAAAAAACCTCCTACCTCGCTCAAAGTTATCAAAAACTGGAACGAGAAGAAGGAGAGACGTTAAAAATGATAGAAAGCGACCCGACGCTACGGGATTTGGCGCATTCGGAACTAGAAGACTTGCGGATGCAAAAGGAGGAGGTAATGAAACAGATGGAAGAGATTGTAGTCAGTGAGGAAAAGGAATCCTTCGACGGGCTCGGGACAAACGAAATAATTTTGGAAGTCAGGGCTGGTGCTGGGGGAGAGGAGGCCTCACTTTTTGCCGAGGAACTTGCTCATATGTACACCACTTATGCAAAAAACAAAGGTTGGGGAGTTGCGGTGGTGGATGAGTCGCGAAGCAGTGCGGGAGGTTACAAAGAAGCTTCGTTTGAAATACGGGGCAAAGATGTTTACAAAAATTTAAGATTTGAAACAGGTGTCCATCGAATTCAGAGAGTTCCAGCCACGGAGAAGATTGGACGTGTGCATACTTCTACCGCCACAGTCGCGGTTTTGCCTGTCAGAAAGAAAACAAACATAGAAATTAAGCCAAGTGATTTGGAAATAGAAACATCTCGTTCGGGAGGTGCGGGCGGGCAAAACGTTAACAAAGTTGAAACTGCTGTCCGAATAATTCACAAACCAACAGGCATAGATGTTCGTTCTACTGCGCAGAGAAGTCAGCTTAAAAACAAAGAAATGGCTATGAGTATTTTGATTGCAAAACTTCAAGCCAAGAAAGATGCAGAGGAGGATTCAAAACATTCAGCTGATAGAAAATCCCAAATCGGAACAGCCGATCGGTCGGAGAAAATTCGCACCTACAACATTCTCCAAGACCGCATCACTGACCACCGTATCAAGGAGTCTTGGCACAACATTGAGAGAATTCTTGAGGGTGGGATCGGACCAATCCTAGAAGCAATGGCGAATTTTAATGGTGAACCAGTAGAAGAAGTTGAGTAAAATTTTCTCAACCATAACTTTTCAGAGACCGCATAAACTCTGGTGAGTTTTGCTTACCTCGGCTCTCTAAGAAAACAATCTTCTCGATACGTAGCCCTCTCGCAAACTCGCCTGGAATACCAGTGCTCAAACAGTGCTTCGGGCTTACTTTATCTTCGTCGTTGTTTTCTAAATCGCCTGCGAAGTCTCTGAAAAATTATGATTTCGACCAACTGAACTTAATCCCAAATACCCCTTATTTTAAAGGCTTTTTTGATGTCGGTTTTAGACTTGACAGAATAGATAAAAGGGTTTATAATGTATAGGTAATAAGGGAGCTAAAAGTTCATTCACAGGAGGTACTTCAATGCGTTGGCACATGATTTATCAGACGGAAAGCATGTCGGACAAAACCAAGAAGGTCATTCGGATTCACGACATCGGTGATGCATCAGACGTTCGAATGGAAGTGCATGTGCAGGCACTCAAGTTCGATGATCCCAGCATCCTCGCGATCGTCACGGAAGACAATCGTCACGACGTCGCGAAACTCTTCAGCGAGAAGCTGAACATGCCGATCGAAGGTGAGACGACTTTTCCAATCTCAAGAAGATGGAAACCAGCTGATCAGTCGGACGATCTTCTCAACGAGGTCTCCGATCGCGCGATACACAACATGTACAAGAAGTAAAGTCCTCGATGGCGAGGCGCACAAGGTGGAGAGGTTTCCTCTCCACCGAACCACACTAGTTGTGGTTTTTTTGATTTTAAAAATCAAAGTGTTACAAAATACAGAATTCCTTATCTTACGATATATCGTAAGATAAGGAATTTGATCTGTTACAGTATATTGTTATAAATTAAAACAATGGCACTTAAAAAATCTCGTCGAACAATATCTTGAAAGGAGACTAGTGAGGCTCGACGGAGCGAACTCAAGGAAAATTTCAGCAGAAATTTATCCGTGTCTCCTTGAGAGATATTGTAAGAAAGAGATTTTGTTAAGTTGCACAGCTTACCTATTTCTGCTAGACTAACCTTCACATATGTCAAAAACAACTAATACTTCTAATGCAGGAAATACTCAAGTTGAGGCTCTTTTTACTGCTGGGGCACACTTTGGTTTCGTAAAATCTCGCAGACATCCAAGTGCAAAACCATTTATTTTTGGAGTTAAAAACAAGATAGAAATATTTGATCTGGAAAAAACAAAAGATTCACTAAACACAGCCCTTGAGTTTGTGGAGTCCCTTGGTTCCCGAAACGCACAAATACTTTTTGTTAGTGGTAAAAACGAGGCAATATCTGCCATAACCAAAACAGCCGAAAAAATAAATATGCCGTACGTGGCCGGACGATTTATCGGCGGGACTTTGACCAACTTTCCTGAAATCCGAAAACGAGTAGAGAAAATGGAGTCTTGGATATCGCAAAAGGAAAAAGGGGAACTTGCAAAGTACACTAAGAAAGAGAGACTTTTAATTGACCGTGAAATAGACAGGCTTCGAGTTTTTTTCTTCGGCATATCACCGATGAAAAATCTACCGGCGGCAATTTTTGTAGTTGATGCCAAAAAAGAATCCATTGCGGTTAAAGAAGCGCGGAAAATGGGAATTTCTGTCATTGCACTTTGTGGAACAGACAACAACTTAAATGAAGTGGAGTTTCCAATTCCTGGCAACGATGCATCTCGCACAAGTATAGAATTTTTCCTCCAAAAAATAGCTGAAAGTTATAAAGCAGGTCAATTGAAAAAGCCAGCAACAGTGTAGTATAATTATAGTTCTATGACTGAAATTACAACCGAGCTTGTAAAGCATTTGCGTGACAAAACGGGTGTTTCTGTGATGCAATGTAAAAAAGCACTCGAAGAGGCAGGGGGGGATGTGGATAAGGCTGTGGCTATCCTTGCCTCAAAAAGTGCTGAAATAGCCCTAAAGAAGGGCGATAGGACGTTTGGAGCCGGTGTTATTGCTTCTTACATACACAATACCGGCAATGTCGGGGCTATGGTAGAATTGTTATGCGAGACTGACTTCGTTGCCAAAAACGAAGAGTTTCAAACTTTAGCTCGCGATATCGCAATGCAGGTTTCAGCTACTAATCCCACACATCTAAAGGCTGAAGATCCTGGAGCGGGGGAAGCAGGAGAAGGAGTTTTGCTTAGTCAGTCTTTTATTAAAAATCCGGAGGTCACTATTAACAATCTAATACAAAGTGCAGTTCAAAAATTTGGCGAAAAAATAGAATTATCTCGTTTCATCCGTTTCAGTATCTCTTAATCTTTTTAATTATATGATGACCATACTATTTATTATTTCTCTTGCGGTTTTATTTGGGCTATTATTTTATAAGGCTTTTGAAATAAAAATCAAAAGGATACATTTTATTGCCAACATTTTTGAGAGAGGCGACGGGAAAATCCATACAATTCTGGAACGCCTTGTTTCTCGGTATAACCACTTGAAGAAAATCGTCCACATTTTCATTTTTGAATTTCTTCCATCATATTTATATGAGCTTTTGGTCAAGGCCAAAGATTATGTTTCAAAGAGATATTACAGTGCTGGAAACAGTTTCCGGGGCAGGAGAGTTCTCCGAAACAACGGTTCCATATCCTTTTTTCTGGAAAGACTCTCCCATGAGGAGTCTAGAGTTGAGGAGACAAAATTTTAAGCGGCCAAATCACCGGAAAGTCTAATTCTGGAGCCACCTGTCAGATTCGAACTGACGCGATCCGATTTACAAAATCGGTGCTCTACCAACTGAGCTAAGGTGGCAAATTTTTAAATTAGACCTCAATCAATTTAACACCTTTTAGTATTTTTCTCAAGGGTAAAAGATCAGATATTTAGGTATACCACGGCATAGTATTGTTTGTGGTATACTTAAGTAATGAAGAAAATAAGAAATTGTATTAATTGTGGAGTCACTATGGTTCTTCGTCATAAGATAAAATATTGTTCAAATAGATGCCAACTTAATCATCAGCACAAGAAATGGTTAACATTATGGAAAAGAGGTTTAGTTCATGGGAATATTGGGATAAATGCAAGAAATATTTCTACCCACCTAAGAAAATATTTGATTGAAAAATATAAAAACAAATGTTCTGAGTGTAGTTGGAATAAAAAACATCCTGTTACAAAAAGTGTGCCACTAGAAATTGACCATATTGATGGTAATGCTGAAAATAATAAAGAAAAAAATCTAAGATTACTTTGTCCAAACTGTCATGCTTTGACTCCTTTTTTTAAAAACCTTAATAAGGGAAAGGGTAGAAAGTGGAGGATGAATAAGTATATTAAAAATCTCTAATTTAAAGGTGTGCTAGTTGCGATTTTAAGTTTAGTTAATTCCGGCACAGCTTTTTCCAAATCTTCAATATCTCGAAAACCGTAATAGGTTTTGCTTTTGATAATAATTGCTGGCAGTCGGTCTTCAATATTATTTATTCTGATGAAGGTTTTAACTGCCGACAGGTCTGCGTCATAATCAAATGAATATACCCGCAGTTCCGGGTACAGCTCTCTTAGGCGAGTTAGGACAAAACCTTCTTTTTCACATTCCGTGCACCTTTTATCATTGGAATAGAAATATACGACGGAAAGAGGAGTTTTTTTGCACTTCTCGCTTATTTTATTCATCAAAAGATAATCCTTGATTTCAAGCAAGAAATAGTACTTTTTCAAAATCTGCACCTCCGGGTCATCAAAACCGCGCTGATTTTCAGTGTATGTCAATTTGTTTTCCAGTTCACTAAGTTCTGTAGAAAGTGTTCCTGCTCCAACGTCGTTACACGATGATTCTTCAAGCAGGGCAAATTGGGTTTCAGAGGAAAGTATGTCAATGGCGATTTTGTCCTGAATGTTTCTTATATCCTCCGTTTTTTTCTGCGAAAAATAGTTGCTGATGAGAATTGCGGTGAAAAAAATGACAGCCGTTATAACAAAAGAAAAAAAGTATTTTTTCCAATTTATTCCATTTGAGTTTTGCATGGCGGGTTATCTCCAAGGTGTTTTGACCGAAAAGATGGCGTTAAACACTGCTCTGCCCATCCAAATCGGGGCGATAAACATATAGAGGCCCAAATAGTACACCAAATCCATTCCAATATCCAATTTTCCCTCCGACATTTTTTTAGACATAAGAATCATTATTGTTGAGCCTAGAGTAACGATAATTCCGATTAAAACCAAAAGTTCGGTGTTTAAATAAAACCAATCAAAGTTAAATGAAAGATTAAAATTCAGACCGACTGTGCCGACTTTTACCAACCAAACAAAAATATTGTACAAAAAATTAACAATAAAAGATATTGAAACAAACAAAACCGATAAAAGCGACAGGCAAGCCATTGGCAGGATAATCATTCCGACATTGCCGTATTTTTTTCTAAAAATCATATCCCGATAATCTGTGGCGTTTTTGATAAAACCGTACGACCATCGCACTCTTTGGCGCAAAAGTTTTGGAACGGTTTTTGGGGGGACAGTATAAACTATGGCTTTGTGGGCGTGGGCGATTTTGTAGCCGTTTTTTTGCATGCGCAAAGCAATCTCAATATCTTCCGTGTTGTGAGCGTGTCTGTAAGGTCCCAAATTTTGGAAAACTTCGCGCCTGAAAATGGAAAATGGTCCGGGAGTGATGTAAATTGCTTGCATATAGTGGTACATTTTTCTGGTGAATACTCCGAAACCGTACTCAACTTTTTGAAGAAGCTGGAGAAAGGTTTTTGGTTGCCATAGCTTGATGGAGGGGGCTACAGCCATGATTTCTTTGTCCTGAAAATATGTGACGATTTGCCGGAGGGCGTCTTTGTGGACGTAGGAGTCGGCATCAAGACAACCGACCAAGTCAGAAGTTAATTTGGAGAGGCCATAGTTTAAAGCAGTATATTTTCCTCCATTTTCTTTTTTATGAAGCTCTACCTGCGGGTGGTTTTTGAATTTTTGGATTACGAACCAAGTCTTGTCTTTGGATCCATCGTCCACTATCATTATTTTCAGTTTGTTTTGCGGATAATCCAAGTTTAGAAGCGAGTGAACTGTTTGAGAAACCGTTGTTTCCTCATTCCAGCAGGGGATAATGATCGTAACCGATGGGTAGTTTTTGGGTTTAATCATTGCCCATTTTTCTTCCTTTTCGATTTTTTCTCTATTTTCAAAATAAGTAATAAGAATGAATATCTCAAAGTTTAGCGAGAGGAACAGGAAAAAATATGTGATTAAATTACTTATATCCGGCATGGGATTATCTTATTTTAGCTTTAAATATTTTTTCAGTTTCGGATTCCAATTTTTTGTGAACCGCGTCAACTTCTTCTCCAATCAAAGTCCTGTCTAGTGAGCGGTAAGTGATGCGGTAGGCATAGCTCGTATTATCTTTACCGAATTTCTCGGTGTTTTTGTATTTGTCTAACAATACCACTTCTTCCACCAAATCTCCACCAATATCCCTCACCAGATCAAAATAATCATTTGGGATAAATGAATTATTAACAACAAAAGAAATATCGCGAACAACTGGTGGAAATTTTGAAACTTCAATGAATTTCTGACCAAGTTTCAGTTGTTTTTTTACACGAGGGTCGTTTGACCAAAGAAGCCGGATGTCAGGAAGCTCCATAGAAACCATGGCTAATCGCTCAATTCCAGGACCGAATGCCCAACCGTTCCATTTTGTAGAATCAACGCCAAATTTCTCCAAAACACTTGCCTTTACCACACCGCTTCCTAAAACCTCCAACCATCTGCCATTTTTTTCTATCTCCATCTGGAGTGATGGATCAGTAAAAGGGAACGTATCGTCGAAAATTTTAGTTTTTATATTATCACCAAATACTGCTCTAGCTATACCTAAAATAGCTTCTCGGAGTTCCTCTTTGCCAATTATTTGCTTATCTTTAGGCGCTAAATACCAACCATCAATCTGGTGAAAGACGTTCATATGACTTCTATCAATTTCATCTTTTCTGTAAACCTTGCCATACGAAAAACATCCAACTGGTTCACCTCTAGACATCCGTTCTTTAATTTCCGGTAATTGCAAATAGTAGTACCACATCACAGTTGTATGAGTGCGTAGAATATGTTTGTCGTCCACATAATATGTATCAGATTTTGAGCGTGTGGGATGGTCTACAGGGAAGTCGAACAGATCAAAACTCATATCAGTGGGCACCACCTCTGGTACTTCTATGATATCCAAATCCTTAAAATCAGGTAGAGACAAAACTTTCTCTACCACCTCTGCTATGGGACTACCAGCTGTGCGTGACAAATCCGGTATGCCCAAATAATGCCTGATTCTGGAAGCCTCTGTATCTTTTCTTTTCTCCAGATTTTTTAGTAACTGCTTTTCTTCGGTTTTTGATACTATATATATAACTCTCATGATATTTCAATAGTCTAGTTAAAAATTGATAAAAAGTAAACCCTATTAATCTGATTATTTCTAATAAAAACGAGCAACTTTCCCTTTCGGGCGTTGCTTGTTTGTGGGGGATTAACCCACTCGAACTTTTACCCGATAATGTCTAGATGTGATTTTTGGAGGAAACGCTCCATTCCCAGAACCACACTCGCATCTCCATGGCCCCCAACCTCTGCATTTCATTGAAGAGAGCTGGTTGGCGTCACGAGTCACTGACTGTTCACAGCGAATACATTTGAAAGCGGAATGTTTCCTCCCACCATATCGGTGAACATGTCTATGTGATCCTAGTCTCATTATTCTTTTCACCACTCATCTCCCTTCAGGTTTCAATAAACTATCCAAAGAACAAAAACACCAGCCTTAGAAGACTGGTGTTTGAGTTGTAAGTTGTGGAGATTTTTACAGCGCAAAGATCGGCCTTCTAGTTTCTTGGCTGAAAAAGAAAAACTTACTTGTTGTTTGCTGTAAACTTTTGTTCATAAACAAAGTCTAGCATAATGTCAAATAAAGACAACTAAATCACAAAAATATGTTTTAAAATAGGCCTAAAATAGTCCCCAAATCACTTGTTTTATAGGGTTAGATTTGCTATAATTATATCCTAAATAAACACAGAATGTCGAAGGAAAAAGAAGCGAAAAAAGCCCCTAAAAATGGCACATACGGAGCGGATGCGATTCAGGTCCTAGAAGGACTAGAACCGGTTAGAAAGCGACCCGGGATGTACATTGGTACAACCGGTCCAGATGGACTCCATCATCTAGTTACGGAAATTTTTGACAACTCTCGCGATGAGGCGATGGGCGGTTTTGCAAACGATATTGAGGTGACTCTACTTCCAGAAAATCGGGTGAGAATTACTGACAACGGCCGAGGGGTACCGGTTGATATTCATAAGCAAACAAAGGTTTCCGCCCTTGAAACTATTATGACCACGCTTCACGCTGGAGGAAAGTTTGGTGGGGAAGGAACTGGCTATAAGGTTTCCGGAGGACTTCACGGGGTGGGAGCGTCTGTTGTAAACGCGTTGTCAATTTACTGCAAAGTGACGGTTCACAAAGAAGGAGGTGTTTACGTTCAGGAATATTCCAAGGGAAAAAGAAAAGCTGCAGTAAAAAAAATCGGCAGTACCAAACTTTCTGGAACAATCGTGGTCTTTGAACCGGACCCGGCCATTTTCCCAATCATAGAATTTAATTTTGATAAGATTGTTGATCATCTTCGCCAACAAGCCTATCTGGTCAAAGGACTTCGCATTACCGTAAACGACGCAAGTAAATTTACAAGCAAGATACAAGAAAACGAAGTTTTCAAAATCGCAGAGCTCGGGCTGGAAATTCCTTCTATGTCTTTTTATTTTGAGGGAGGATTATTATCACTTGTTAAATTTTACAACAGCGACCAAAAACCGATTCACAAAAATATTTTCTATGTGGAGAAAAAAATAAACGAGTATGAATCGGTGGAAGTTTCTCTGCAATATATTGATGACATTTCCTGTCGACTTCTGCCTTTCGCCAACAATATTTTCAACTCGGAGGGAGGAACGCACGTTACTGGTTTTAAAACTGCTCTAACCAGAACACTTAACACCTACGGACGAAAAAATAATTTAATCAAAGAATCAGAAGACAATTTTACCGGAGAGGATGTCTTGGAAGGTTTAACCGCTGTTATTTCAATTAAACTCCGTGAGGTCCAGTTTGAAGGTCAGACTAAATCAAAACTTGGCACTGTGGAGGCCCAAAGCACAATCAATACTGTTTTTTCCGAGGCCTTTACCTACTTTTTGGAAGAGAACCCTGACGATGCGCGAGCTATTATAAACAAGGTAGTTTTGGCCTTGAAGGCCAGAAAAGCGGCCAAGGCGGCTAAAGACTCCGTTCTGCGAAAAGGAGCACTAGAGGGGATGACCCTTCCTGGCAAGCTTGCAGACTGTCAGAGTAAGTCCGCCGAGGATTCAGAGTTGTTTATTGTGGAGGGAGATTCTGCCGGAGGGACGGCTAAAACGGGGCGAGATAGACGAACACAAGCTATTTTGCCTTTGCGCGGTAAAATTTTAAACATTGAGAGAGCGCGTTTAGATAGAATGCTTGAATCGGAACAGATTAAAAATCTTGTCATTGCTTTTGGCACTGCCATAGGAGACACATTTGATATTTCTAAATTGCGATATCACAAAATAATAATTGCAACAGATGCCGATGTGGACGGAGCGCACATAAGAACTTTGATACTGACTTTGCTTTACAGATTTTTTCGACCACTTATAGATGGAGGATTTATTTACATTGCTCAACCACCGCTTTATAAAATAAAGAAAGGAAAGGAAGTTTTCTACGCTTATTCTGATGATGAAAAAGTTAAAATTGTTGGTAAGGAAGAAGTTGAGGAAATACAAGATGTGCAAGAGAGTGGCACAGATGAAAATGAAAAGGCCGAAGGCAACGAACAGGAGGCGAAAGCTACGACAGTCTTGGATAGGGATGATAATAAATCACAAACAAAAGGAAAAAGCACAAAAATCTCGATTCAAAGATATAAAGGATTAGGTGAAATGAACTCCGATGAACTTTGGGAGACGACTATGGATCCAGCTAGACGAATTCTAAAACAAGTTGAAATTGGAGATGCGGTTGTTGCTGATAAGGTTTTCGATGTTTTAATGGGTACAGATGTGCCAGCTAGAAAATCATTTATTCAATCTAATGCCACAAAAGCAAATCTAGATATATAATTTCCAGACTCTCTTTAATTTGCAATAAATATTTTTTAGTGTATATTAAGAATGGAGGTCAAATTGAAAAACAGTATCAAAGCGGTAATAGCAATTGTCGTATATATTCTCATGGCTGTTGTACTGCTGTTAGCGGCAGACCAGTTGCTTTTTAGAGATATGATGGTTACTGGTCTTCCTAAAAAGTTTCAAATACTTTTGGGCGGGACCATGACGCTTGCCGGCGGCTTCTTGATAATTCTAGCCCTTTTCTTGTTAGTCGAGAGGTCAGCAACAATAGCCAGAAAAAGATAATGATCTGGCTTAATGCCCGGGATTCTGTCCTGGGCATTTTACTTATTATATATCTAATTTTTCTGTTTTAACTTCCTCTACTTTCTCTTCAGTTTTGATTTCTTCTTTCTTAGGTTCTTCCTTTTTTACTTCTTCTTTTTTGGGTTCTGGTTTTTTTACTTGCCCATTCGAAGGATTAGGGGTTTCTTTTGGTCTCTCTGAATAAGTTGCATCACTAAAGTAGCGGGGTTTTTCCGGTACTATAAAATAGGCGATGATGTATGCAACCAAAGCCGGCAAAAAACCGGTCATGACCGTTATCAAAACATAAACAAGTCGAAGTATGGTTGGATCAACATCAAAATACTCGCCAATTCCCCCGATTACTCCAGCGAAGACTTTATTTGCATTACTTCTATATAATTTTTTGTGTGTATTCATAAGTTTTTAAAAAGTATTCTCATATTCTCAAGAATATGAGAATACTTTTTAGTTAAGATTTGTTTTTGATTTCCACTTTTAATTTTTCTAATAATTTTTCAACTGATATTTGGCCGAATTGACCTTGGTCTCGAGATTCCAGTGTTACTTTACCACTTTCCATTTCCTTATCGCCCAATACTATCCAATACGGAATTTTGTCATTTTTAGCGTCGCGTACTTTTGTGCCAAGGTTTTCATCTTCCAGAGCAATTTCAGAACGGATCCCGTTCTCAATTAACATTTTGTGAATTTTTTCGGCATATTCATTATGATTTGTACGAACAGGAATAGCTTTTACTTGAATAGGGGAAAGCCAGAGAGGAAAAGCACCTCCGTAGTGTTCAATAAGAAAGGCCATGATTCTTTCAATAGCTCCGATGGATGAACGGTGGATGATCGCTTTACAAAGCTTAACGGCACCGTCTTTGTCAGTGTAGGAGAGTTCAAAACGAGTTGGAGCGATAAAATCATACTGGACGGTGAAGGCCGTATTTTCCTGGCCCCGGACATCTTTCATTTGAACATCTATTTTTGGTCCATAGAAAGTTGCTTCGTTGTCTGCCTCGGTAAATTTTACTTTCTGGCTCTTGAGAACTTTTCGCAAAAGTTCTTCCGCATCATCCCATGCCTTGTCATCTTTGTGATATTTTTTTGTGTCAGCGCGGTCTCCTTTTGAGAGTCTGTACCAAAAGTCCTCGTCTTTCTTGAGACCAAAGATTTCCGCAACGTAAGTGATAAGATCCAAAGCTTTAAGAATTTCTCCCCCAGCTTGTTCGTTCGTTGCACATATTATATGAGCATCAGCCAGACAGAATGATCTGACACGTACAAGTCCAGCCAAATTCCCCGAAGCTTCATATCTGTAGAGCTTGGCTAGCTCGGCTATGCGCATCGGCAGTTCTCTGTAAGAGTGTGGCTTGGAAAGGTAAAGTTCGTAGTGATGAGGGCAAGTCATCGGTCGGAGCATAAACTCCTCATCGTCAATAACAATCGGCGCGTACATGGTGTCTTTGTAGTAAGGGTAGTGGCCGGATTTTTTGTACAAATCCAATTTGGCAAGATCGGGAGTGGAAACGTGCTTGTAACCGCGTCTGATTTCCTCATCCACAATAAATCTCTCAAGCTCGCGTCTTATAGTAGCGCCCTTGTCGGTGTAGAGGGGCAGGCCCTTACCGACTACGTCAGAGAAGGTGAAAAGTCCCAGCTCCTTGCCTATAACTCTATGGTCGTTTTTACTTAGGTCGTTGTCATTTTCATTTGCTTTTTCCATTTGTATAGCATATCACTTTTCCTTAATTTTGCTATATAAGGGAGATGTGCTGGACTTATCCACAGGCAGGATATTGACTGGTGAACTGTGGTTCACTTATAATATTTGTATACAAAAAAGTACAAATTATTGGGTTTAATTTAAAAATATATGACAAAACAAAATTTAGAAAAAGCCTTAAAAAGAGAGTTGATTTTATTAAACGAAATCATTGATCAAAAAATTGTTCGGGGTTTTTCATACGCAAGGGAAGCTAGAAGACACAAATACATCCTCTCTTCCATTCGCAGAATGAGGCAAAACTCCGGTTGGTTCAGTCGTTCATTTAGTTTCATAACTTAAAATTTATGTACGATGAAAAATATACAAAATATAAAAACAAAATTCTGGATTTTTATCGCAAAAACAGACGGATGCCCGGATACAAGGAAATCATGACCCTTGTTGGATTCAAATCCAAAAACGCCGTTTACAAACTAATAAACAAAATGGTTGATGACGAGATAATTGACAAGGATTCAAATGGCCGGCTGACTCCGATGAAAATTTTCGGTCAGGTTCCACTCTTGGGGCTGGTTGAGGCCGGAATACCAACTTCTGTTGAGGAGGATAATTCCAAGTTTTTGAGTCTGGACGAATATATGCTCGGAGATAAGAAAAGTCCGACTTATCTTTTGGAAGTGAAGGGCGATTCAATGATAGACGAGGGCATAAGAGAAGGGGATTTGGTTTTGGCCGAAAGACGGGGTGATCCGAAAGATGGCGACATTGTCATTGCCGAGGTGGATGGCGGTTGGACCATGAAATATTTCAAAAAGAAAGGCAACCTGATTTACCTAAAAGCGGCTAATAGGAATTACTCACCAATTTATCCGCAATACGATCTAAAGGTGGCCGCCATTGTTCGTGGCGTCATCCGAAAATACTAAATGGCAAGACAATTTTTAAAGCGGAGTTTTTTTGACAGGAATCCGGTGGTTGTGGCGCGCGATCTTATTGGAAAGTATTTGGTAAGGGAGATTAAAGGGATAAAAAAGTTTTATAAAATCACAGAAACGGAAAGTTACGGAGATTCGAAAGATAGAGCTTCTCACGCCAGGCATGGAAAAACCGAGAGGAATACTCCGATGTTTGGCGAACCGGGAACCATATATGTTTACTTTACCTACGGCATGCACTGGATGCTCAATATAGTTTGTGGCAAGAAGGGTCGTCCTTCTGCAGTTTTGATCCGCGGCGCAGACGGTTTTCATGGTCCCGGAAGAGTGACTAAAAGTCTTAAAATAGACAGAAAACTCAATGGGAAAATACTGGGAAAGAAAGTCGGACTGTGGGTTGAAGATTGGAATAACCGAAAAGTAAAAAACAAACTGAAAATAACCAAAACACCGAGGGTGGGTATAGATTATAGCGGTCCTGTTTGGTCAAAAAAATTACATCGGTTTGTTTTGGAAAATAAATAAAATGGCTTTAGAAAAATGGAAATTTTAAAAAAGGAAGGGTATAATAAAGCAGTTAAATAACTTATGATGATATTTGTTAAAGTCAAAGCTGGCGCCAGAGAAAATAAGGTAATTCCACCTCCACTTAGACTTTTGGAAAGGGGAGAGCAAGAAAAAGAGTATTTTGCCGTGTCAGTCAAAGAGCCGCCGACTCAAGGAAAAGCCAATGAGGCCATTCTAAAAATCCTGGCAAAACATTTTTCTGTACCCCTTTCCGAAATCAGATTGGTCAGAGGAGCATCTTCCAAGATAAAGGTTTTTGATATTAAAGGGCTATAAATATAGTCTTATTAAGATGTGGATAAGTTAATTGACATTGTGGTTGACAAGCTATACCTACTTGACTTATACTTCACCTACTTCACATGATTGAGTTTTGGTAAGAAGTGATGGAATTACACGGTTAACTGGTTCCACTATTTTGTTTTTAAATCGTTAACAAATTAAGCTTAAAAAGTAAGCCCTGAAAAAGGGGAGGGGCTTACTTTTGTTTGTGTTTATCCGCACACTAATTCTGTCATTGTTTTTATATTCCGGTTTACGAAATCAAAAGAAAAAGATTATCATAGGAATGTTAAGATAATTGATGAGAATATTTCAGAAAAACAGAATGATGACAGAATTAGTGTGCGGATTTATTTTTATTAAGGGTTAAGTACAAACTTTTTTATCTATGCATACAACTGTTGACAAGCCACAGAAGTTTTTTAGTCGCTTTAAGCGACCACTGGTTCCGACTCCGAATTTTGTTGAGCCGCAACTCGATTCTTTCAAATGGCTTATTGAAAAGGGTCTCAAAGAAGTCTTTGATGAGTTTTCCTCAATAAAAGATTATTCAGAAAAAAAGTTTACACTAGACTTTACCGGTTTTGAATTGGCTGAGGCCAAGTATGATGAATACTATGCCAAAGATAATAAACTTTCTTATGAAGCCCCACTTAAGGTCAAAGTGAAGTTAAAAAATCACATACTAGGAACAGAAAAAGAGCAGGAAATCTTTATGGCTGATTTTCCGCTAATGACCTCTCATGGAACATTTATAATTTCCGGCATTGAAAGAGTGATAGTTCCGCAACTGGCCCGCTCTTACGGAGTCTTTTTTACTTGTTCTGAAACCAGAGGCCGCCAGCTTTTTGGGGCCAAAATTATCCCATCCCGCGGAGCTTGGATTGAAATTGAATCGGATATGGACGGCGTCATTTTCGTCAGAATAGACAGAAAAAGAAAATTTGCGGTTACCACTCTTCTCCGTGTTCTGGGGGCAAAAGACGACGAAGCCGTAAAAAAACTTTTTGCCGGCGACAAATTTGCTTTGGCTTCAATAGAAAAAACACTTCTAAAAGATCACGGCAAGTCAATTGATGAAGCTTTTATAGAAATTCACAAAAAACTTCGGGATGGGGATTTGGCTACGGCAGAAAACGCCCGAGAATTCATCTCCTCCATATTTGACGAGGAGCGTTACGATCTATCTCCCGTCGGACGCTATAGATTTAACAAGCGTTTTAACAAAAAATTGGAAGGGGTGGAACTAAAAAGAAAGACAATATCGCTCGATGATATTGTAACCATTATTTCAAATATAACCCTTCTCAATAACACTCCGCAGGCTTTGCCTGACGACATTGACCATTTGGGCTCCAGGCGGGTGCGTTTCGTCGGAGAACTTTTCCAACAAAAAATTCGTACTGGCATGGCCCAAATCAAGAGAAATATTCAAAATAGAATGTCCACCATTGATACCGACGTTACCCTTCCCGTGCAATTCATCTCACCCAAGCCTCTTCAAGCCAGAATCAAAGAATTCTTCACCACTAATCAGCTTTCTCAATTTATGACCCAGGAAAATCCTCTTGCCGAAATTGAAAATCTGCGCACCCTTTCCGCTCTTGGTCCGGGAGGACTGAACCGAACGCGAGCCGGCTTTGAAGTTCGGGACGTTCACACTTCCCACTATGGCAGGCTTTGTCCGATTCACACTCCAGAAGGCCCGAATATCGGTTTGGTCTTGCGTCTGGCTATATACGCCAGAATAAACAGTTTTGGCATGATTGAAACTCCTTACTCAAAAGTGAAAAATGGAAAAGTTACCGGCGAGATTCAATATCTCAATGCCTCCGAAGAAGAAAGTTATGCCATTGCTCACGCTGCTACCCCGGTGGACGCTGATGGAAAAATAACGGTGGAAGATGTAGAAATTAGAATAGAAGGAAATCCTAGCACCATCTCACGCGACAAAGTTGACTTCATTGATGTGGCAACCAATCAAGCATTTTCAATAGCCACTTCAATGATTCCTTTTCTAAATCATGACGAGGCCAGCAGAGCTCTCATGGCTTCCAACATGCAAAGGCAAGCCACGCCTTGCATTATTCCAGAGGTTCCGCTTGTAGCCACCGGCATGGAGGCGGACGCCCTTAAAGACACGGGCAGGCTGGTTTTTGCCAAGGAAGACGGGGTAGTAACACATTCTGACGGGATAAAAATTTCTGTCAAAAACAGCAAAGGAAAAGAAACGGGATATAATCTTATAAAATTTTCTAGAACCAACGGTTTTACGGTATTTCACCAAAGACCGATTGTTAATATCGGAGACAAGGTTAAAAAGGGTTCTATCTTGGCTGATACCAGCGCCAGTAAAGGTGGTCAATCAGCTACCGGCCAAAATATACTAGTGGCTTTTATGTCTTGGTCGGGATCCAACTATGAAGATGCCATCATTCTTTCCGAAAGAGTGGTCAAAGAGAGCAAATTCACTTCAATTCACATAGAAGAGTTTATTGTTAATGTTCGTGATACAAAACTTGGGCCGGAAGTTACCACTTGTGATATTCCAAATGTTGGCGAGGTTAAACTGAAAAACTTGGCCGAAGACGGCATTGTTTTGGTCGGGGCCGAAGTCCGGCCCGGGGATATTTTGGTCGGCAAAATTACTCCAAAAGGCGAAACCCAACTTACTCCGGAAGAAAGACTACTGCGCTCGCTCTTCGGTGAAAAAGCCCATGATGTCAAAGATACGTCAAAAAGAATGGAAGGAGGCAAAAGAGGTCGGATTATAAAAGTTCAAATTTTCTCAAGAGAGAAGGGAGATAAACTGGATTCCGGCATTATAAAAAGAATTCATATTGAAGTGGCTCAACTTCGAAACGTTTCGGTTGGAGACAAACTTGCCGGAAGACACGGGAATAAAGGAGTTATTTCAAAAATTCTTCCCGAAGAAGATATGCCATATATGGCGGACGGCAGACCAATTGACATTATTCTTACTCCGCTTGGCGTGCCAAGCCGAATGAATCTGGGGCAAATATTAGAACTTCATTTAGGGCTTGCCGCTCACACTTTGGGTTACCAGGCCATCGTGCCGCCCTTCGCTGGAGCTACCGGTGAGGAAATAAAGGAAGAATTAAAAAAGGCAGGATTTTCTGAATCAGGGAAAATGAAACTTTTTGACGGGCGGACAGGAGAAGTTTTTGAGCAAGAAGTGGCCGTAGGCTATATGTACATAATGAAACTGCACCACATGGTTGAAGATAAAATCCACATGCGATCTATCGGTCCGTACTCTCTCATTACCCAGCAACCACTTGGAGGAAAAGCTCAAAACGGAGGTCAGAGGTTTGGAGAAATGGAAGTCTGGGCCCTTCTGGGACACGGCGCCGCTCATACCTTGCAAGAAATTCTTACCATAAAGTCAGACGATATTATAGGAAGATCAGCGGCATTTGACGCCATAGTCAAGGGATTGCCGATAACCCAGTTAAACACCCCGGCTTCGTTCAATGTCTTGCTAAACAATTTGCGAGGATTGGCCTTGGATGTTCAAATAAAAAAAGGGTCGAAAGAAATGAAAGTGGAAAAAGTCCAATTAAACTAATCAAAACCATGAGAACAAGACTAACCCCAGATTCAAATATTGAAACCATAGCTCTGAAAATAGCCTCACCGGAACGAATAAAAGAGTGGTCATTTGGTGAAGTTACAAAACCTGAAACCATAAACTATCGTACTCAAAGGTCGGAGAAAAACGGCCTTTTTGACGAAAAAATTTTCGGGCCCGACAAAGACTACGAATGTTACTGTGGAAAATATCGCGGTATAAGATATAAGGGAATTGTTTGTGAAAAATGTGGGGTGGAAATAACTCGTTCCATAGTTCGTCGCGAGAGAATGGGTCATATTGAACTGGCTACCGTTGTTTCTCATATATGGTTTTTGAAATCCATGCCAAGTCGTATTGGTCTGATTCTGGGTATTCCAACGGCTGATTTGGAAAAGGTCATTTATTTTGCTGGATATATTATTACCAAAGTTTCCGAAGAGGATCGCATTAAATTTCTGAAAGATTTGGATTCCGAATATAAAGCCAAAATCAAATCTCTTCAAGACAACAAGACAAAAGAAGCGGTGAAAGAAATGCTCCTTAACGCCAAGCGAGAAATAGAATCTATCCAAGAAGGTAGAGTTTTGGATGAAGTGGAATATTACAACTTTGGAATGAAGTACGGCACTATGTTTGAGGCCAATATCGGCGCTGAAGCAATCTATAATATTTTCAAAAAAATTGATCTTAGTAAGTTATTATTACAACTTCGGGCAGAGCTAAAAGAGGCTAGTAGTCTGGAAACTGGCAAGATAAACAAAAGAATCGGTGTTGTTTCAGCCATGATAAATTCAAACATTCGGCCTGAATGGATGTTTCTGACTCATATTCCAGTCATACCCCCAGCTCTTCGCCCGATGGTTCCGCTTGATGGAGGGAGATACGCCACTTCCGATGTCAACGACTTATACAGGCGAGTGATAAACAGAAATAATCGATTGAAAAAATTGAAAGAAATTCACGCTCCAGATGTTATTTTGCGAAACGAAAAAAGAATTCTTCAAGAAGCGGTAGATGCTTTGATAGACAACACAGTAAGACACGGCGGAGCCTCTGGCGCAGTCAACCAATCCCAAAGGCGACCCTTAAAATCTTTAGCAGACAACTTGAAGGGTAAGCGAGGCATTTTCAGACAAAACCTTTTAGGTAAAAGAGTGGATTACTCCGGACGATCAGTTATTGTGGTTGGTCCCGATCTTGACTTGAATCAGTGTGGCCTTCCAAAACACATGGTTTTGGAGCTTTTCAAACCATTTGTTATTTCAGATCTACTAAAAAAAGAGTTGGCCTATAACATTCGCGGAGCTTCTAAGTTAATTGAAGACGGCATTCCTGAAGTTTGGGCAATTTTGGAAGAAGTTATTTCCGACAGATTTGTTCTTCTAAATCGGGCCCCAACTCTCCACAGGCTTGGCATTCAGGCTTTCAAACCGGTACTTATCGAAGGCAATGCCATCCAACTACATCCGCTTGTCTGCTCGGCTTTCAACGCAGATTTTGACGGCGACCAAATGGCCGTTCACGTGCCACTCTCCGATGAAGCCCAACTTGAAGCCAGAGAAATAATGGCTTCGGATAAAAATATTCTCAAGCCCGGTTCCGGAGATCCAACAGTGTCGGCTAAAATGCTGGACATTGTTTTGGGCTGCTACTGGATGACCAAAGAAATTCCCGGCGAAAAAGGCGAAGGAAAATTTTTCTCCAGTCCTAATCCGGCTATAACCTCTTACGACTTGGGAGCGGTTTCGTTTAGGGCTAAAATCAAAGTTTTACCTCCAAGTTCAGTTAAATACAAGCAATTTGAAGACAAGATTTTTGAAACGACTGTTGGCCGACTTCTTTTTAACTCCATTCTCCCGAGAGATTATCCGTTCATAAACAGCGAGATAAATCGTGACAGAATTTCAAGTTTGGTTGACGATCTTATTGAAAAATATGGCATAGAAAATGTTCCTAAAATTATTGATAAAATCAAAACTTTCGGTTTTAGATACGCCACTCATTCGGGTATTACCTGGGGCTTGGATGATATCTTGATTCCAGAAGGCAAGAAAAACCTCGTTTCTGTGGCCAAGAAAAAGGCCGATGCCATAATGAGCCATTTCAACTCCGGCCTTATTTCAAAGGAGGAAAGACTTCGACAAAACATGGAAGTTTGGCTTGGAGCAAAAGCCGAACTTGAAAAACTGATGCCGTCCACCCTTCCCAAAAATGGACCGGTAAGCGACATGGTTTTTTCAAAAGCCAGAGGTTCTATGTCAAATATTACTCAAATGGCCGGAATGAAGGGGCTTATCACTAATACAGCCGGAGAAACCATTGAATTCCCGATTATTTCTTGTTCAAAGGAAGGTCTGACGCCACTTGAGTATTTCATCACTACTCACGGAGCCAGAAAAGGTCTTACTGACACAGCCCTAAACACGGCCAAATCCGGATACTTGACTCGAAAAATGTTCGTTGTGGCCCAAGACACGATTATTACTGAAGATGATTGCGGCACAAAGGAAGGAGTGATTATTGACAAGCACGCCATTGCCGGAATCGAAACTTCAATAGCCAAACACATCAAAGGCCGGTTTCTGTCTGCCGACGTGATCGCCCCAGATGGTGCGGTGATGTTTAAGAAAGATTCTCTTATTAATAAAAAGGACGCACAGCTCATTGAAACTTCCGGAGTAACATCCGTCAGTGTCAGATCGCCACTGTCATGCAAGACTTTAAACGGTATTTGTGTTAAATGCTACGGAGTTGATCTTGGAAAAAATAAAGTTGTTGAGCTTGGCGAGGCGGTAGGAACAGTGGCAGGACAAGCTATCGGTGAGCCGGGCACACAGCTTACAATGAGAACATTCCACGCCGGAGGTACGGCTTCTGTCTCGGGGGACATCGTGTCCGGTCTTCCTCGAGTTGAAGAATTGTTTGAAAAAAGAAAACCAAAAAATCCAGCTGTTGTCTGTGGAGTCGGGGGCACTGTTTCAGAGATAATACAAAATGATAAAGAAAAAATTATTAAAATCACTCCGAATCTTGAGGACAGAACAAAATCAAAGGGGATGGTTGAATATCCCATTTCTTTAAATCGTTCAATATTGGTTAAAGTCGGAGATGAGGTCAAGAAGGGAGATATTATAACAGATGGTTCGGCAGACATAGATGAACTGTTTAAATATGCTGGAAGAAACAAAACCATTGACTATATTATCCACGAGATTAACAAACCATATGAACTTCAAGGAGAAACTGTCTCTCGAAAACACATTGAAACAATTGTGAGACAAATGTTCTCCAGAAGGAAAATTAAAAATCCGGGAGATACAATCTTTTTGGAAGGGGATTTAGTTGAACTTTCTTTCTTGGCAGAGGAAAATACTAGAGTAAAAGCACTTGGTAAGGAAGAGGCAAAATCGGAAGGGGTTGTTATGGGTATTACCGATGTCTCGCTTTCACGAAAGAGTTTCCTTGCTGCAGCGTCATTCCAACATACAACCAGAATGCTTATTTCAAGCGCTATTCGAGGGAACGCAGACGAATTGGTAGGACTTATGGAAAACGTTATTTTGGGAAGGCTTATTCCGGCAGGTACCGGTTTTAAAAACAGCAAAAAGGCAAAAATGATTGAAGATATGAGAGCCAATAGACCAGCAGTATACGAAGACAGAAACAGGTTCTTGTAAATATAATTAAAAATGCAAATGTCAAAAATCAAAATGACAATTCAAAATTTAAAATTTTGGATCCCATTATTTCTGATTTTACATCGTAATTTTTCATTTTGATTTTTTAATTTTAATTTATCTATGTCCTCATCTGTAGATCAAATAAAATCAAAAATAGACATTGTCTCGCTTGTCTCTTCATACATAAAACTGGAGAAAGCTGGGAGTAATTTTAAAGGTAAGTGTCCTTTTCATAACGAGAAGACGCCATCCTTTTTCGTATCTCCGGATAGAGGCAATTACTATTGTTTTGGCTGCCATGCTAAGGGCGATATTTTTACTTTCGTTCAAGAGTTTGAAGGATTAGATTTCATAGGAGCACTTAAAGTTTTAGCTGACAGAGCGGGGGTGGAGTTGGGACAATACAATAAAGGAGAAAAGACAGAAAAACAAAAACTTCATTCAATTTTGGAGCAAGCAGTTTTTTTCTACACGAAAAAGTTATCTGAAAACAAAGAAGCTGAAAATTATCTCAAATCTCGAGGAGTAAAAGAGGAAACCATAGAAGATTTTCGGATCGGCTATTCGCCACTTGAATGGCGAGAACTTTTTGACTACCTATCTTCCAGAAGTGTTAGTGCACAAGATATGCTCCAAGTTGGGCTTATAAAATACAATGAAAATGCCAAGGAAAAATACTACGATACTTTTCGCGGTCGCATAATGTTTCCGATAAATGACTCTGCGGGGCGAGTTGTCGGTTTTTCTGGAAGAATTTTAGTTCCTGATGACAAGTCTCCAAAGTATCTAAACAGCCCAGAAACATCTCTGTTTAACAAATCAGAAATTTTATTTGGGTTAGATAAGGCTAAAAAAGATATTCGACTGAAAAATTACTCAATTCTTGTTGAGGGTCAGATGGACCTTGTCATGCTCCACCAAGTAGGCATTACAAACACAGTGGCTTCTTCGGGTACGGCCCTTACAGAAAACCACCTTGTCAAACTCCGACGTCTTTCAAACCGCATTATTATGGCTTACGACGGAGATATGGCTGGTTTCAGGGCCTCGGACAGAAGCGCCGGCATTGCTCTTGCTCTGGGTATGGAACTGAAAATTGCTCAAATGCCCGAAAGTAAGGATCCGGCGGACTTGGCCAAAAAAAACGTCCCAATACTAACCGAGATCTTGAAAAATTCAAAGCACATCATAGATTTTTACACCGATGTCTTGCTTCTTGGCAATCTTCCTCCGAGGGAACTCGGAGAGGAAATTAGAAGAAATGTTCTGCCCTACATCTCAATATTGCCAAGCACTATAGAGCAATCTCATTTTATAAAAAACGTTGCCCAAAAAACTTTTATTAAGGAAGAGGCTCTTTGGGATGATTTGAAAAAAGTTAAATCAAGTCGGGCCGTCTATACTCCTAAAACTGCCAGTATTTCTCCAGGCAAACGAAGCGAGGCCATAGAAAGGAGAGTTTTCGGAGTTCTCTTGTGGCAGAGAGAAAGCAAAGAAAAGGTTTCTGGTTTAAACATAGAACGTTTGGAGAAAAGAATTGGAGATATTTTAGGTGAGAGACTAGAGGAGCTTGAAAGCGCATTTTTGAAAGAAAAAGACATGCTGTTATTTGAAACCGAGGCATATTATAATGACAAAACTAATTTAGAGTCTGACTTGGAAGAATTACTCCGTGGGCTCGAAGAAGAATATCTAAAAAAAGAATTTACCCTTGCCATGATAAATCTTCAAAAGGCCGAGCAAACCAAAAACAGTGGCGAGATTTTAAAATATTTGGAGGAATGCCAACGTATTTCACAGAGAATAAACACCATTAAAAATGTTTATGAAAAAACATAAAACAAAGTCAAAAAAGAATAAGAAATATAAAGCCAGGAAAAAGAAACCGAAAAAAATGGTCTCTTTGACGACTGGCAGAAGAGGTGGAAAAAAATCAAAACGGATTAAAGTACCTCAAATCAGAAGTAAAAAGAAAAACAAATCTTCTTTGGCTATGCGTGCCGGCAAAACCGTGTCTAAACTTCCGGCTCCAACCAAAAAATCCGAAAGGCAATCAGAAGGAATGAAAAAACTTTTGCACAAAGGCAAGGAAAGGGGGTATGTCACGTATGACGAGATTTTGAAGGAATTTCCGACCGTAGAGGAGGACATTATATTTTTAGATGAGCTTTATGAGAAATTGGCTGTCAGCGGAGTGGATATTTTGGAGGGCGGCGGTCTACTAAATACTACCCACGATGATCTTATTGGGAAAAAGTACGCTTACGGAGGACGAGCCGGAGAATCTTCCTACGATTCAATCCAAATGTATTTGAAAGAAATCGGCCAATACCCTTTAATTTCCGGAAACCGAGAAAAAGAGTTAGCTAGGAAAATTGAAGCCGGAGATGAGGAAGCCAAAAATCTGCTGGCTAGAGCCAACTTGCGTCTGGTTGTTTCCATCGCCAAAAAATATGCCAACCGTAGCGCTGATTTGACTTTGCTTGATTTAATCCAAGAGGGAAACTTAGGACTTTTCAAGGCGGTTGATAAATTTGATTGGACTAAAGGTTACAAATTTTCCACCTACGCCACTTGGTGGATTCGTCAAGCCATCACTCGGGCTTTAGCCGACCAATCCCGAACTATTCGCGTGCCGGTCCACATGGTTGAAACCATCGCCAAATATAAACAAGTGGTCAGGCGTTTGTCTCAAGACTTGGGACGGGATCCTCTGCCGGAAGAAATCGCCATAGAGATGAATCTGCCGGTGGACAAAGTTTATACAATAGAAAAAATCGATCAAAGCACCCTTTCTTTGGAGAGTCCAATCGGAGACGATGGCGACGAAAGCAAAAGCAAACTCGGAGATTTTTTGGCTGATGAAAAGATTCTCTCACCAGAGCAAGAATCCGCCCGCAGAATTATTTCTGACCAAGTCAAAGAAATTCTAAACGACTTGCCGGAAAAAGAAAGAAAGATTTTGGAACTTCGCCACGGACTGGTGGATGGTATCACTCACACCTTGGAAGAAGTGGGCAAAGAGTTTGGCGTTACTCGCGAACGTATCAGACAGATTGAAGCCAAAGCTCACGAAAAGATTCGTCAGCACGACAAGATAAATAGACTCCGCAACTATTATTAGTTTTAATTTACAAAATTTCTTTCTCATCATCATTTTTTCTAGTACCAGAATAATTTTGTGCTCAAAATTTTCTTTCTTCCTTACAGGAACTGTACACCTTTCACATCTGATTACAGATGTTCAAGGTCTTGCGAAGTGATAACATCACTTCTCACTCGTGCTTCACGCACTCCGCAGACACTAGAAAAAATAATGACTCAACGAAATTTGTACCAATAACCCTTATTTCGGTCACAACTGGTCAAGAACAGGACTTGATCATGCTTGCGACCTGCGGTCTTCCAAAAGACTTGATTCGACAAGAATGGCTTTTCGTTACAAAAAATTTTTCATATGATACTATCTAAATGGAGGTTCTCGTGAATGAGCCGAAAGTTTGCACAAGCTGTGGTGGCAAGAGGGTGTTCTTTTGGAAGACTACAAAGTATTTCTTCTGTCCTGATTGCAAACGACTTGTGGGCGATAGGGTGGAAGATCCGGTTGAAGTAGAACAGACTCCAACCCCGCATGATTGAGCAAGTCGCTTGACCATGCGGGTTTTTTTATTTTATTTTTTATTTTTACACATATACGCTATCGCGCATATGTGTAATAAGCTAATTAGCCACTCTCCCATCATTACCAATTTCCTCTATAGCAGGTTATTCGTTTATGTTATTCTATAGCTATGGTTAGAACTAAATTTGACGAAGGGTTTGAAGAGCGATATAAAGCTCTAAACAAGGAACAAAAGGAGGCAGTTGATACTATTGAGGGCCCAGTTTTGGTTGTGGCTGGACCGGGGACGGGCAAGACCGAGATTCTAACTTTGCGCATTGCCAATATTTTAAAGAAAACTGACACCAAACCGGAAAATATTTTGGCTTTGACTTTTACCGATGCCGCATCGGGCAATATGAGACGGAGACTCATAAGTCTTATTGAGGCCTCGGCTTATCGGGTAAACATTGAGACTTTCCATAGCTTTTGCAACAAAATAATAAAAGATTACCCTGAATATTTCCCGACAATCATTGGTTCTAGCAACATTACAGAAGTTGAAAGTGTGGATATCTTAGAAGGACTCATAGAAAAATTGTTGCTTCAGATTCTCAAACCTTGGGGTGACCCGTTTTACTATATCCGCGATATTTACAAAAAAATTGAGGAGTTGAAAAGGGAAGGAATATCGCCTGAAAAATTTACAGAGCTTCTGGCTAAAGAAGAAAGGCGCTTTAAGTCTAGAGATGATCTCATTCATGAGAAAGGCGCTCACAAAGGCAAGATGAAAAGCGAACACAAAGATTTTGAAAGACAACTGGAAAAAAATAAGGAACTGGCCATGGTCTACGCCGCTTATCAGAAGATTTTAGGCGAGAAACGCTTATATGACTGGAGCGATATGATTATGGAAGTCTTGCAGGGTATTGAAAAATATCCTGATTTGAAACTCAATCTTCAGGAAAACCACCAATATATTTTAGTTGACGAACATCAGGATACCAACAATGCCCAGAACAAAATTTTGGAAATGATGGGCGATTTTCACAAAAACCCCAATATCTTCATTGTTGGGGACGAAAAACAAGCCATTTTCCGTTTTCAAGGTGCTTCAATTGAGAATTTCAACTACTTTAAAAAACTTTATCCGAAGGCCAAACTGGTCAGGCTTGGAATAAACTACCGGTCCGGCCAAAATATTTTGGATGCCGCTCACTCGCTTCTTTCGCCCGGTGGACAACTTATTTCAAGCGATAAGAAAAAAGTTTCAAACATTAAAGTTGGAGAATTCACGGATAAAAATGTTGAATTGTATTTTATTGCCGAAAAAATAAAAGAGTTATTGAAAAAGAATGTCTCTCCAAAAGAAATTACTATCCTATACCGTTCCAACAAAGAAGCTTTCCCGTTAGCAGAAGTGTTGGAGAAATCCGGTATCATATATTCTATTGAGTCGGATGAAAATCTTTTAGGAGAAAGATTTGTTCGTAAAATACTTGCCATTCTTTTGGCTATAGAGAATTTCGAAAATGATCAGTTTCTGGTACCGGTTTTACATATTGAAGAGTTTGATATTGACCCAGTGGACGCGTTCCGTCTAATAAACGAGGCAGGAAGAAAAAGACAGTCCATATATGTTTTGATGTCAAAATCTGGTATCCCTCCCATTAAAAAACTTTTCGGTAAGTTAAAAGAATGGGTTAGACACTCCAAAAATGACCATCTTACAGAGTTTTTGGAAAGAATTTTGCGAGAATCTGGACTTTTGGATTCTATGATTAGATCTCGAGATGCGGAAGCTTTTCTTGGGATTGAGAAATTTTTTGAGGAAGGTAAAAGAATTTCGGCTAATATGCGCGGGGCAGGATTTTCCGACTTCATGCGATATATTTCCATAATACAGAAAAGGAAAATTTTTATAAAAAAGCCAAAGCATAATATAAGAGAAGATGCTATTCGGCTGATGACTACCCATCGGTCCAAAGGGCTTGAGTTTGAGTATGTTTTTATAATTAACGCTGGTGAGAGGTCGTTTGGGTCAAAAGCAGACCGGGATGCCTTACGTCTTATACCGTCTATTTACTCACTTGGAAACGCCGTTTCCAAGTTGGATACGGGAACAGAGGAGGATGAGAGAAGGCTTTTTTATGTGGCCATGACTCGGGCCAAGTTTGAAGCTTATATAACATACTCCTCATTTGATGAGAATGGGAAAGAAATACTACCATCACCGTTTATTTTGGAAATTAGAGAAGATAGAAAAGAAAAATTAAAAACGCAACAGTTTGAAAAAAACCTTAAATCTGATCCAAAAAAACTTTATGCCGAAAGACAAAAAACCGGTGGTAGGGAAATAGATCGTAAGTTTGTAACCGAACTTTTTAATTCCCATCCGCTGTCGGTTACCGCACTGAACAACTATCTAACTTGCCCTTGGAAATATTTTTACAGAAATTTACTACGTATCCCGACCGCTCCGGAAAAGCACCAGATTTATGGCATTGCCATGCACAATGCTGTAGAAGATTTATGGAAGGCCATGAAAGACAGGGAAGTAGATAAAAAATTCTTGCTGTCTTCCTATAAACGGCACTTGGGCCTTCTTGGGGTGCTTCGGCAGAGCGAGTTTGAGGAAGCCCTGAAGAGAGGGGAGAAGGCTCTTTCCGGGTGGCTTTTATGGGCCAATCCAAAAATCAATAACCCCGTCGTTTCAGAGTTTTCCATAAAAGGCGCAGAACTATCATCAGGTATTGTTCTTTCCGGGAAATTGGATAAAGTTGAATTTGTTTCTCCTAAAAAAGCCATTGTTACCGATTACAAAACCGGCTCTCCAAAAACCAGGAATTTCATAGAGGGCAAGACCAAAGAGAGAACGGGGGATATAAAAAGACAACTTGTCTTTTACAAACTATTGCTTATACTTAACGATGACTTGGAAATGACTTCCGGAGTGGTAGAATTTTTAGAGCCGAATACCAGCGGGAAATACAATAAGGAGGAATTTGAGATAAAGGAAAGCGAGATTAAGGAATTAAAACAGATAATTCTTAAATTTGCTGAAGAAATAAAATCACTTTCTTTTTGGGATAAAACTTGTAGAGACAAAAATTGCGAATACTGCTCGCTTAGAAAGCTGTTGAAATAGAGATTTCAACTAAAAGATTTACTTAAGTATGGCGTCTATTGTCAGCTTGAGATTCTCATAAGGCTGGGCTCCTTGAACAACAGTTTGCAGACCGTCTTTTGAAACAAGTATTGAATGAGGAGTGCCGCGACCACCGGATTTGACGGCGTTCTGATAGTCCGCTTCAACCTTGTCTTTGTATTTTCCGCTTGATAAACAGGTGTTGAAAGCTTTATCATCAAGTCCGACCGTTTTGGCTATTTTAGGAAGTTCTGCCGGGTCCAAGCTGTTGTTGGAAGGAGTAATTTCGTACAAAAGATTGGTATATTCCCAGAACTTTTCAGGTCCACCTAGTTCGTTTGCACATTCAAGGGCTTCGGCTTCCTTTCTGGCTTTTGAATGAAGACTGTCAATGGGGAAATGTCTGTAAACCCAAGCTACCTTTCCTGCATTTCCGTACTCGGCCATTACTCGCTTTAATGTTACGTGAAATTGCTTGCAAAAAGGACATTCGGTATCGGAGTATTCAACTATCACCACATCGGCCTTTGGATTTCCGAGAATGTGGTCACTTGAAGAAACCGGTCTCATAAAACTGGCGCTCTCGTTGTTTACCACAGGAGCAACGGACACTTTGGAAGATTTGATATTTGAATAATACAAAGCTCCTGCGATTAATCCTCCAGCTATTACTATTGCTATCGGCACAGATAATTTTTCGGACATTAAATAATTTATTATACTAATATGGTAGCATTATATACTATGGATTATTTCGTGGCAATCATACTGGGGTTGGTCCAAGGAGCAACGGAATTTATCCCGATATCATCTTCAGGGCATCTTATAATTGCCAGACAACTTTTGGGTGAAAATAACATAAGCGGATTATCTTTTGACGCTGTTTTGCAGTTTGCTACCACCTTGGCTGTGCTGGTTTATTTTTGGCGAGACATAATAAAAATATTTTTTATTTTTTTGAAAATTCTTTCTCGACATATCTTTTTTGGAGCACGCATAAATCGCTGGTGCGATTTTGCTCAGTCTCGCCTACCCAGCTGTGAAGTCTCCCAAAAAGATATGAACTCAACGAATCTTCAAAAAGACGAAACATTGTTTTGGGTAATAATTATCGGCACCATTCCGGCTGTTATTTTCGGTTTATTTTTGGAAAGCACCATGGAGACAATTTTTAGAAATGTGGATTTAGTGGCTCTAGCTTTAATTCTTGGGAGTATTTTATTTTGGTTTGCTCAAAAAATTTCAAAACAGGATAAAATTTTGTCGCTTGGCAGGGGAGTGGTGATCGGCTTTTTTCAGTGTCTAGCTTTGGTTCCCGGTATTTCCCGTTCAGGTGCCACAATTTCCGGAGGGCTTATTACGGGGCTGACAAAAGAAGAAACAATACGGCTCAGTTTTTTGCTGTCAGTCCCCATTCTTTTAGGCACAGGTCTTAAAAAACTTTTTGAAGTTAGGCAGGATTTACTTACAACAGATTTGGGCTTATCACTTTTTCTGGGTTCAATCACAGCTTTTATGGTTGGTCTTTTGTCCATCAACTTTCTCATAAAATATCTCAAAAACCACAGTCTGAACCTTTTCATATGGTACAGAATAGGGCTAGCTATAGCCATTTTCCTACTTTTTTGACAAAAAATCTTGACTTTATTTTCATAATATGTTATGATGAATAATAGAATCCACACAGGGCATGACGTTCTGTTTGGAACAGTCACTCGTTTTTTGGGAGATACGCCAATGGCAAACAATACCCCAACACTCGACTCGGTGAAGACCCAGATTGTTGACCTCGTCAAAGTCATGAAGTCCGTTCAGGGCTTCAGAGTGAGCGAGGTCATCGCCGAGGGTCTCCAGTCCATGGCCAGAGCCATTGACTCAGGGGAGGACGGCTATGCAATCAAAGTCGGCATTGAGACCTTGAAGGCTGGCCGGAACATTCTCGGGTCGTTCCTGCGCCACTCGGTCGTCGATCGCAAAATAGAAGGCGACCAAATCCGCGAGGCCAAGTTCAACCGCGAACTGGGCATCCGGCGCGAGGAGGAGGGTTACGATCCCGACATCATGGAGCATCTCGAGAGCTGCCGGACGGAACTCGAGAAGGCCGTGATGGTGGAGACCAGCGGCACCTTCGCCCAGCGTGTGGCGCTCTACAACGCCATGTGTAAGGCGTTGTGGGAGGCCGACGTCGCGCAAGAGAAGCGTGACAAAGTTCGCCAAGAGGTTGCACGCCAGAAAAGACTGACCCGGGAAACGATCCAGGGCGGGACCGAGAGGCGGGGGCAAATCCTGGCCGCGCGACGGCGGGAAGCCGATCAGATCCTCGCCCTAATCTAGTTCGGCGAGTACAACACGGCTAGTGGAAACCCCACTAGCCGTTTTTTCTTATACAAAAAATATTTCAAAATCTATTCGAGTTATTATTTTTTCTAGTATCTGCGGAACCTGTGAAAAAGTGAGCAGAAAGAAAATTTTCAGCAGAAAATTATTCTGTTACTAGAAAAAATAAAGACGAGAAAGAGATTTTGTTGATTCTAAAACAAACTTTTAGTTTTTACTTCCGACACTGGTTCCCAATGTTTTGTTTCTAATTTTATTTCTTTGGTGAAAGGCCCTTCTTTGAAAATCAGTTTTTTATTTTTCATGGCGTATTCATAAACATCTTTTGTCAGTTTTACGTCTTCCAAACAATATTTTCGAACTCTCTCAATCTCACCGTTTCGCCACCAGTTAACAGCTTCTAAACCATTTCCTTGTTTGTTTATTCCAAATGTTCCTTCAGCTACTTGGTCCAGCTTCATCCTTCTACCATAAGCGTTTCGCAGTTCTTTCAGGATATCTAGCGAGCGCAGTTTAGAAAGGTCTCCACGCCCCGCTTTTTTAAAGTATTTATTTAGTAGTGGTATATCAAAATGATCGCCGTTGTAGGTGATAAGTAGGTCAGCTTTCTCTAAAATCTGCCACATTTTCTCAAACTCTTCCTCAATGAAACTTTGATAAGTGTTTGTTTCGTAGTCGTACAGCCCCACAACAGAAATATCCAAATCAGCAGGATCATTTGACCCCACATCCTGGAAGATATTTTTAGTTTCAATATCAAAGACTATTTTTCGCATGTTTGCAAATTGTGTGTTTCGAGAAAGTCGCGAATAGTTACATCTCCCATGCCAAAACCGACTGCTGGAACAGGTTCCACGCCAAATATTTCAAGTAAGTTGTCATAACGACCACCGCCAAAAAGGGAACGATTATTGTCTTTGTGTGCGTCAAACACTTCAAAAACCATACCTGTGTAGTAATCAAAACCTCGTGCTATTTTTGTGTCTATGACAACATTTGATATTCCTTTTGAAATTAGAATACCTTTTATCTCGTCTAGTCTTTTAGTTGATTTTGTTTTTTCTAGTAATTCCAAAAATAACTCCTTTTTTTCATGGCCTAAATGTCTAATCATTTCTTCATTAAAATTATCGATTTTTTCTTGTTTGTCTAAAAGACGAATAACCATTTCTTTAGTGCTTTTTGACACACCACCAACTCTTTCAAAAACCTCTTCAAAAAGTCCCCGATCATTAACTCTAATCTCAAAATCTTTATCTTTTGCTCCAAAAGCTTTCATAATAGAGCAAGCTAAGGAAAGAATTTCCACTTCTGCTTCAATACCAACTATTCCTAAGACGTCACAGTTTAACTGCCAGTGCTCTCGCTTCCTGCCCCTTTGAGGTTTTTCGTAACGAAAAAGATTTGGCATAGAAAACCATCGCAAGGGGAACTTAATAGATTTGCGTTTTCCAGCTATCATGCGAGCCAAAGTTGGAGTCATTTCTGGACGAAGAGCCACCTCCCGGTCGCCACGATCTTTAAAAGTAAACATTTGGTCGTTCACTATTTCTTCGCTTGATTTTGTTCTGTAAAGTTCGGCTGGTTCTAAGATGGATGCACCATATTCAACATAACCGAAACTCTTGGCAGTTTTGCGCCATACTTCAAAAATATAGTTTTGAATAGCCATATCCTCAGGGTAGAAATCCCTGACCCCTTTGTAACTTTCCGTAGAGAGTTTTGATTTGTTAGACATATGGGTTATTCTATCAGAATATATGGAAAAAAATAGTCCAAGAGATAATACTATACATTTGGTATATAAAGAGCTTGGCGAGACTCCCAACCAGGCTCTATTGAGATTTAAAAACAAGAACCGGGAGTATAATGAAAAACCCATAACCTATGCCGGGCGGCTTGATCCTTTGGCCGAGGGTCTGCTTCTGGTTTTGTCGGGAGAAAAGATTTTGGAAAAAGATAAATATCTGAATTTGCCAAAATGTTACACCTTCGATTTGCTGTGGGGCATTGAAACTGACACTTTGGATGTTTTGGGAATATCAAGGGGAGGAAATCCAAATGTCCCGGGAGAATCGGAGGTCTTGACAGTGTTAAAACTGTCGGGAATTTTTGAACAGTCCTATCCGGCCTATTCTTCAAAAGCCGTGGCGGGCAAACCGCTTTTTATGTGGGCTAAAGAAGGAAAACTTGGAAAAATTAAAATTCCTAAACACCAGGTAGAAATATTTAACGCCAGTTTTATTTCTCGCCGGACTGTTTCCGGTGAAGAGTTGTTAAAAGATATAATTTCCAAAATATCTTTAGTGGTGGGCGATTTCAGGCAGAAGGAAATTATAGAAAAATGGAAAGAAGTATTGGGTCGCAAACAGGAAAGGGAATTTATCATAGATACCATTTCCATGGAAGTTTCAAGCGGTTTTTATGTTCGTCAATTTGCTCAAGATATTGCCAAAATTTTCGGCACAATTGCCACTATTTTTCATATCAAGAGAACCAAGGTAGGAGATTTTGGTATTGAAAATTGTCTGTAGTTCATTTTGCGATTTTCTTTCGCAGTCTGACCGCTTTTGGAGTGATTTCAATATATTCGTCTTCGGCCATTATTTCCATAGCTTTTTCAATATCCAGTTTGATCGTTGCGGCCAGATAAACGCTATCGTCCGATCCGGAGGCGCGCATATTTGTCAGTTGCTTGCCTTTTGTCGGATTGACGGTCAGGTCTTCGCCTTTGGAAACATTACCTATGACCATGCCTTCATAAACTTCTACTCCTGGCTCAATATACAATGTTCCTCTTTGCTGTAGGTTGTCCAAGGCGAAAGCCAAAGCCTTGCCATTAGCCATTGAAACCATTGAACCGTAGCTTCCTTTTTTTATATGGCCGACATACTTTCTAAATTCAATAAATCGGGATGACAAAATGCCATTACCTTTCGTGTCAATGATAAATTGTCCCCGATATCCTAAAAGCCCTCGGGTCGGTATTTCAAACAATAGTCTTTGATGGCCGTGAGCTTGTTTGACATTCATTAAAATTCCCTTTCTCTCTGTCAGTTTGGCAATTATTGAACTTGCCAATTCATCAGAGACATCCACCGTCACTTCCTCAAACGGTTCCATTTGGAAGCCGTTTATTTCTTTTATTATAACTTGAGGCTGGGAAACCTGCAGTTCATAACCTTCACGACGCATATTTTCTAAAAGGATGGCAATGTGTAATTCTCCCCTACCGTAAACCGTAAAAAAATCACTCTGGCTCCAGTTAATTTTCAATCCGACATTTATCTCAAGCTCTTTTTGCAATCTCTCTCGGATTTGTCTGCCAGTGACGAATTTTCCATCGCGGCCGGCAAACGGTGAGTCGTTGACCATGAAATTCAAAGAGATGGTCGGCTCGTCAATGTTTATGGACGGCAAAAGCCGGGCACTCTCGTCACTGCAAATGGTTTCTCCGATATAGACATCCGGCAATCCGGCAATCATGACAATATCTCCGGCCATAGCTTCCGGAATTTCCACTCGTTTGAGCCCTTCAAAACTGAAAATCTTTGTTAGTTTTCCGGTGATAGTCTTACCGTCTCTTTGTTTTAGGAAAACAGGATCGCCAATCTTTAATTTTCCTTCGTAAACTCTGCAAATAGCCAGTCTACCGAGGAAATTATCGTATGCCAAATTAAAGGATTGAAGTCTGGCAGGTAAATTGACATCGGCTTTGGCTGGCGGGACTTTTGAAAGAATGGTTTCAAGAAGGGGAGTGAGGTTGTGGCTATCGTCGTCCAAATTCATTTTAGCAATGCCCTCTCGGCTGATGGTATAGACAGTAGTGAAGTCAAGCTGCTCCTCGTTTGCTCCGAGCTCTAAAAATAATTCCAAAACTAATTCGTGAACTTCCATAGGTCTTGCTGCCAGTTTGTCAATTTTGTTTATAATAACGATCGGTTTCAATCCAAGCTCAAGAGATTTTTTCAAAACAAATCTGGTTTGAGGCATTGGCCCTTCCTGAGCGTCAACTAAAAGCAGGACGGAATCAATAGAACGCAATACCCGTTCAACTTCAGAGCCGAAATCCGAGTGACCGGGAGTGTCCACAATGTTGATCTTTGTTCGGGCTCGCCCTGAACTTGCTGAAGGGTAGTAAATGGAGGTGTTTTTGGCATATATGGTAATGCCGCGTTCAAGTTCCAAAACGTTTGAATCCATGGTTACACCCTCGGCCACCATACCAGTTTGACGCATTAGGGCGTCGGTTAGGGTGGTTTTGCCGTGATCCACATGCGCAATAATCGCTATATTTCTTATCTCCATATTTTAGAGTCATTCAAGGTCTAAAATTCTCCGAGCTTGGCTTACTTTGTCCTGACTTTAAAACCGGCCGTTGGCCGGGTCTGTCACTTTCATTAAAGCAAATTTTTGGTACAGAGTCAATATCGTGAGGCAATGTATCATGACCTCTGTAACACTTAGAGGTTAAAATATCAAAATATCATGCACGGCAATTCGTTTTCATTTTCGACTATACTATACCTGTTTATTTAATTTATTTAAATTGTTTTTAACCGAAGATTTATAGCATTAGTGTGCGATCGCATACTAATGCTATAATTGATATATGAAACAAAACGACCAAAGAATAGGAAAGTTAAAAAAGAAAATACTTTTAATATTGTACGCGGGTCTCGCGTTAAGTTTGACCAAGTCACCCAAGAAACATTTACAGATACTAAAACAAATACCTAAAGAGTGGGGAAAGATTAACCGTCAAGCATTAAATAGAGCGGTTGGCTCCTTACGCACTTCTCGTCTAGTAAAAGAAGAATATCATGAAGACGGGACAATGACTTTGATTTTAAGCGAAAACGGTAAGCGGGAAGCTTTGCGGTTCAATATTGATAAAATGAAAATCAAAAAACCGCGCCAATGGGATAAAAAATGGCGAGTAGTGATGTTTGATGTTCCTGAAAGATTAAAAAAATTACGCAATTCGTTGCGTTTCCATTTCCGCCAGTTGGGACTTGTTGAACTTCAAAAATCAGTTTTAGTGTGCCCCTATCCTTGCAATAAGGAAGTTGAATTTATTGTAGAATTTTACGATGCTAGAAAATATGTGCGTTTTATTCTAGCTGATAAAATAGATAACGAACAACATTTAATTAATAGGTTTAATTTATCCTAACTTAGCATTAGTAAACGGTCGTAGACTAATGCTAAGTTAGGATATTTAACTCGATACTTAATTAAAAAGATCTATTTAATTAACAAAAGTGAGTCTGTTAAAAACTCAATTTATATTCAAACAGAGAAAGCAAATTTTGCTCAATTTGTAAAGTGAATGCCACAAGAATGGTAAAAAAAGTTGCAACAGAATTGATGACCAGATTACCAATTGTTTCTGGGGTCATATAGCCTCCTGCACCAACTTTACAGTTTAATAAAATTCTGTCAAAATTATATTAAATACATTACTATGTTTTCAAATGATATTTTTTTTATACTGGCCCATTATAAATATTTTGTAGTTTTTCCAATTGCTGTAATAGAAGGACCGATCATTACTATCATTTCCGGCTTTCTCGCTCATCTCGGTTTTTTCAGTTTTCTTTTTGCCTATATCACTTTAGTTCTTTCCGATATAACCGGATGCACATTATACTATCTTGCCGGCAGGTATTGGCGCAACTCCGTTTGGATTAAAAGGCGAATAAGCCGTTGGGACTACAACGAAAACAGTAAAAAATTTTTAGAGGACCATTTTAGAAAACACAAAGTCAAGACTATTTTTATCGCCAAAATTTCGCACGGCATCGGCTGGATGGTTCACATTTTTGCCGGTGTGGCCAAAGTCAACTATTTTGAGTTTATTGTTTTAAACATAATCGGAGCTCTTCCAAAAACATTTGTTCTTATGCTTCTGGGCTACTATCTTGGCAACTCTTATCAAAAAATTGACGGATATTTAGGTTACATTAGTTTGACGGTCATTTGTCTGGTACTATTGTTTGTTATCTATAAAATTCTTAACAAGTATGTCAAAAATTATTGGAAAAGGAATGAAATCCAGGAGTGATTTGTGGATAAGGGAGGGGTTCCAGGTCTTTTTCTGATATAATTTAACCATGCCAACCGACGCACCATATTCTCTTTTTGACGGAAGTCTTTTCTCTCTGCCGACCATTTCGTTGTCCTTTTTTATCAACCCAACAGCCCTTTTTGTTATTTTGCTTTTGTTTTTTATATTTTATCTGATTCTGTCAATCATTCTTATGTACCATTGGTCAGCTTACGGCATGAGAAGCCCCGGTATTTTGGTAGGTGAGACATTGTTTATTTCAGTTTCGCTTGTCTTATTTATGATTTCCAGTTTGGCAATATTTTATTTTTAGAATCCAACTCAAAAATAATGACTAATACAAATAACAAAATTTCGAGGCAAAAAAAGAGGATGAGGAGGGAGGCGTATGTGACATACGAACGACTGACGAAACTCCTTTTTTGGCCGGAATTTTGTTATTTGGATAGTCACATGATTTGTGCTATTTTATAAATGTTATTTTTGAGGTGGATTCTATCTATGACACACAAAGCCTTAAATTTGGATTCCGACGAGCACGTCATTATGGAAGTTAGAAAACATTGGATTGTTTTCTTTGTCCACGCTTTAGGTCTTCTTCTCGCCGCTTTTTTGCCGTTTGTACTGTTTGTCCTTATAGAATTTTTTATGCCACAACTTCTCTCCAGCATATCCATACCTGGCAACTCATCTGCCTTGTTTTTATTTATCTATACTTTATGGCTATTAGTTCTCTGGGTTTCATTTTTTGTCGATTGGACGAAGTATTACTTGGATGTTTGGTATGTTACGGAAAAACGCATTATCGCCATTGATCAAAGACATATTTTCAACAGAGGAGTTTCCAACCTGCGCTTTGATAAAATCCAGGATGTGACCATAGATGTGAAGGGTTTTTTCGCCACCCTGCTCAATTTCGGCAATGTTCGGGTTCAGACGGCCAGCGAAGATAATTACGATTTTTTTATGAATACAGTTAGAAATCCGGAAAGAGTCCGTCGGGTTATATTCAGCCAGCACAACATAAATAGCAGAGTTTGAGCCAAAAGTAATACACAGGCAGGTAGTGCTTTTTTATATACAGGTATTATAATTAATATGAAGGTTTATCATTAATGTTTATAATATTTTATGAAATCATTACACACAATCACCTTTATCCTCCTCATAATAGGAGGCCTTAACTGGGGCTTAGATGCTCTAGGCTATAATGTTGTTGATATGCTCGGTAGCCAAATAGCCGTAATAGTATATCTCCTAGTTGGGCTAGCGGCATTATATGAAGTGTTTACGCACAAAAATAGGTGCAAAAATTGTATGTCCGGCGGTCAACAAATATAATTTAAGTCTTGATTTTAATCAAAAATATTGACTAGGTATTGGTTTATATCGCGTTGGTCCAAAGCATAAAAGTAAGTGCTTTGGTCGTGAATTTTTGTGGCCAAAACCACCCCGACGAATCTCCAATGCCACGGTTCAAATATATAATACTTGTTTTCTTTTGGATAGGATATGACAAACCCGTATTTATAAGCGTTGCCTAAAAGCCAAGTGTAAGCTTCGGTTTTGTCAAAACCGCTAAGGGTCGCACCAATTTTGGAAGTGGTGAAATCCAGAGTTGTTCCCAGTTGGTGTTCAGAATAGCCTTGATCAGCCGAAAATTTGTTGGCCGTTCCCGCGCCATAAGTCACTTTGTTGGCGGATTTAATTCCAGCCTGATCGCCAAACGACCTGTAAGCCGAAGCTATTTGTATCGTCACTCCTTCATTTTGGGCATTATCCAAAAGAGTTTTAAGGTAAGGCCAAACTTTTTCATGCATCAGTAAACTTCTGCTTTGTTCAAGAAGATAGGATTTGTCAATGACTACCAATCTTTCCGGGATATAATTTTCATTCAAAAAATAAATCTTTGAATATTTCTTTAAAAGCTCGGTATCTGTCTTGCTTAGTTTTTCCAAAACGCTGACCGTGCCGATTATGCCCTGGATTTGGTCTTGGAAAGAAAGGTTAATTTGCTTCTCGTCTTGCAGGGCGTTTTCCAATAAAGTTTTTTCAACCCTTGTTTTATTTAAATTTGTCTGTGTTTGGCTTGCAAAACTTTCCAATCCAGTAAGCTCGTTTTTCAAGGCCATATTCTCGTCTCTCAACAACCAAAAGACATATCCATCAAAACTAAAAGAAGTCAGAATGAAGGCAATAGATGCGATTTTGACGGCCATTTTCGTGGCTTCTTTTTTGTACAAAGGGTTAGTCATCGAGCCATTATATCATCTTTGTATCTATGGCATGATGATGGGCGGTATACATTATTTTACCCTTGCCAATCACAAATATTTGAGGAGATTCATGTTTGATACCAAACCACTCGGCTATTTTATTCGATAAAACCCTTTCAGTTTGGACAGTGACAAGATAAACGGGTGATGACAAAATTTTGTCCGCTATTTTTTTCTCCAGTTTTTCTTTCAGGCGCGCACTGCTTCCGCATTTGCTTGAATATTTGAAAATAACCACTGGCTGTTTTTCCGACTCTTCAAGAATTTCCGATAAGTGGGTTGTTGTTCTAAAGGTGGACATAAGTAAAGTGCATTAGAAACTGTATTTTTCTATTATATCTCTAAATAGGGGAGTTTTTTTGTCAATTTCATTTTCCAAATCCAAAGATTGAGATTCCAAAACTTTTATTTCCGCTTTATTTTCAAATTTTACGCTGGTAGTGCTATAAGAAGATTCTGCGGTTGTGTTATTTTGGATACTTGCACCCGTCCGATCTTCCTGTTTTTCCTTTTTAGTATTTTCTGATTCTGATTTTGTTCTATCCAAAATTTTACCAACTATTTTTTTGTGTTTTTGCAGAGATGTTTCCACATTACTACTTACTTTGATGGCGTTATCAGCATTGCCGCTGGCTTTCAGTGTGTTTATATGAGTTAGAGTATTTTTGATACTTTTTTTAAATTGAATTTCAACTTCTGTTTTTCGATCCCCATCCAATTTGTTTGCGGTGTCCAGTTTCTCGGCTTCCGCCAGGCGAGTATCCAAATGTTTTACTTTAATTTCGGCTTTTTGCTCAAGGCCGATAGTCACTGCAGATTCTATCCTTTCATTTAAGCCTATTTTTATGGGGTAAAGAATATCGCCAGGAAGAGAATATTTTGCGGCCAGTGACAGGCTTTCACCCAAAGAAATAAAGAGCAAGACTGCTAAAGCGCCAACCAGAGTTTTTTTTCTGACAAAAAAACTATTTTGAAATGGCGATTTCAGTAAAACAAATGATTTTTGCCCGAACTTTTTGTACCAAGGTGAGGGAATTCCAATAGGATTTGAGTCAACAAAATTTTTAAGTAAATGAAGCCCATAATCTTTTTCTTCTGCCGTCAATCCTTCCTTCTTTATTTTTTTGAATATTTTCTCGTACATGTTTTATTTTTTATATTTTTTCAATTTTGTGTCCAAAACATTTCTCAACTTACTCATGGCTCTATTTAGCCTGACTGACACCACATTTTCCGATACTCCAGCACTTTCCGCTATTTCGGAGATAGACAACTCTTCCGTATATTTCATAAATAAAACATTAGCGTACATTTCCGGTAAATCTCTGACAAGTTCCATAACTTGCAATCCATCCATTCTGTCAATAAAAGAATCCGACACATCCACACTCTGACTTGGCTCGAAACCATCCTCATGAAGCTTGTCCAGCGATTCCGTTTTATATTCCATTCTGTTTCTTTTTCTATACTCATCAATCACTAAATTACCGGCCACTTTGTATAAAAATGCCCGAATATTTTCTATCTGGTCGTTATTTGACATATGAATCCAGGTTTTCATAAATACCTCTTGGAGAATTTCCAAAGATCTCTCCCGATTATTAATCTTGAAAAGAATGAATTTAAATACCGAATTGGAATATTTCTCATAGGCATCTAAAAGTGTTCTCTCAAGTTCTTTGCCTGACTTATTAGACGACATAATATGATGTTTCTTACTAAAACAATACTCAAGTTTCAGACACAGATTATAACATAAATTCATAACAAATTATGGTCAGTCGGTAAGAAACAATATATCCAATCGTCCTAATAAGTGTGAGATTATAAAATAACAAAATAATATGAAAATAAAAAATAACATATTCGCAGTCTCATTGGTTTTAGTTTTTCTTGTAGCATTACCAATTGAAACTAAAGCTTTCAGCTTAAATCTAAGAGGGAATTCTGAAGTTAAATTAAATAATTCAATCAATTCTATCCTTGGTGATAGTAAGGGCAATAGTAATGTTGAAATAAAAACTTCTCATAATATCAGCAAGGATACAGAAAAAGACGGCCGTGATGAAAGGGGAAACAGGTCAGAAATTAGTGTTCAGTCGAAAAATGACGTTGATGTTAACAGCAACAGAAGGTTTTGGGGCTGGTTAATGGGATTTATAAAGAGAGATGAAAATGCCCAAAAACCACTGAAAATAACAGGTGAACACATTCTCACTGCCACTTCCACAGCCACGATTATATGGAAAACAAACGTGGAGGCCTCGGGTTATGTGAAATTTAACGCAGATAAAAATTTAGTGGCTTCAAGCACTAAAGTGACGGAAAATACTTCTCTTGATTTGGGACACAAAATCACTCTTACCGGTCTTAGTCCAAATACAACCTATTACTTAATTATTGGTTCAACGGATGGAAACGACAATAATAAAGAAACAAAAATAATACACTTCAAAACGAAAAAATTACCTAATTCGGATTCATCCTTGTTAAAAATTCTATTTTCAGGATCATTTAAAATTGAAACTACATCGGCAAATGTTATATGGATTACAAGCAAACCAACTACTGCTAAAATTTGGTTGAGTAGCGCAAGTTACGTCAACACTTCTTTAGCTCCAGTGGTCAGTTCAACGGAATTATCATATTTTCACAATTTGGTAATAGCTGATTTGGCTACGAGCACCAAGTACTTTTATATTGTCGGGGGAACAGACATTTCCGGCAATGTTATATTAGCCAGCGAGAATTCACTAGAAACAGAAGCTATCTAGTGTCTAAATTAGAAATCAAAAGTAAAGAGCTTGTTAAACACAAGTTCTTTATTTTTCTAAAAAAATCCGCTCCCAACGTAGAGACGGATCTCTATGTTGAAAGCGGTTATTGAGTCAGACCGAACCGACGCGATAGCCGATCATGCCGTTGACTTGAAACGGCAGAACTAGCTCGTTAGTGGTGAATTCCAGACCTCCCTTGCCGTGCCGACAAGGGTTGATCCGCATGGTCGTACCAGTCCTCTTATCCTTGACGAAGATCTCATTGGTGGGGTTTTTGTACACCACCAACTCTCCGTCAGCGTACAGGACAGGGAACTGTTCGTTCCTCGGTTTTTCCGGAAACTGTGTCTGTGCCATTAGGATCTCCAATTTTTATTGTATCATAAGTGTAATATTTTGTCAATTTTTGAAGGAAAAATATCAGGAACTATTCCAATGGGGCGACTGTCAAACTAATAGTGAAAAAAATGCAAATAATTCTTTGGAATTTTGTACTTTGAAGCCATATTATGGTAGAATTATTTTCAGAGGTGCATATTGGCTAAAGGCGATAAACAAACTTTCGTTGGACAGTTCTTTGAAGAAGTTGGCCACAGAATTCTGGGTGGCAATCTTTCTCGAAATGAAGACGGCGATATTTGTCTTTGGCGGACCAAAACTTCCGTTGAAGCCAAATCATCCGGAGCGCATTCGTCTTACGGATTTCGGCTAAGTGTGGATCAGATTGAGCACTACCAGAAAATCAGTTGCTTTCCTTTTGATCGGGTGTGGTATCTTCTCTTTGCATACCGTAATCGCAAGATCAAGGGCAAGAGTGGGAAGTATGCTACGGAACTTTCCGAACACATAAACCCCATCTCAATCAATCGTTACTTGGCTGAATCGGCTCTTTGGTGCGTGCTTTTGGACATTTCCATCATAAGCCGATGGAAAGATAGTCGGTCACATTCAACAAAGAGCGTCATGGGCCATCCTGGTGAAAGAACCGTGGATCTCAAGTGTCATGAGGTTTACCATTTCGCCAATGGAGGGCTATCTTCTGGGCTTAAGGAATTGGGCCTTGATCCTGACGGTTTCGGGGTGCTTACTGGCAGAATTACGACTGTGGTTGAGCCGGACCTCTTAAGCTATTACAAGATCAAATTCCCAATTATCGTTGTTTTGCCCAGACAGGAAATCTCTTCAGTCAAGCGAATGTTTCAAAGAAGAGGATTCCGTCTGCGAAAGATGGCTAACTAACCGCCGCCAGTTCCAAGTAGACTGGCGGCGTTTCGCATCTGTGCAATTTTTCATTATAATTATATTGTCAGTTACAGACAAAATAAGATGTTTAAGGACAGAATTAATGCCGGAGGACAACTCTCATCATTACTCCCCGCGTATAAGCAGGATGAAGCCGTGGTTTTTGCTATGCCAAGAGGCGGGGTGGTTTTAGGTTTTCAAATCGCCCAAATTCACAAATGGCCACTTGAACTGGTCATCACCAGAAAAATCGGCCACCCTGAAAATCCTGAATATGCTATCGGAGCGGTCGGCGAGACGGGCAGGTTTCTTCTAAATAAGCAGGAAAAATTTATTGACCAAAAATGGCTAGAAAATGAAATTAAAAAGGAACAGATCGAGGCTATAAGAAGAAGAAAGGTTTATTACGGTGACAGGAAGGAAGAGCAAGTTAAAGACAAAACGGCTATTTTGGTTGATGATGGAGTGGCGACCGGCCTTAGCTTGTCTTTGGCAATTGAGGAGTTAAAAGCCAAAAAACCGAAAGAAATCATAGTTGTCGTGCCGGTTATTTCAGAAGATATTGCAGATTCAATTGGGGAAATTTGTGACAAACTTATCGCTATAAAAACTGTAAAGGGTTACTTCGGTTCTGTTGGAAATTATTATGAAAATTTTCCGCAGATGTCCGACGAAGAAGTTGTAAAATTATTATCAATAATATGGACAAGAAAATAAATTAAAATAGACGCATGAGTGGCTTACGCCACGGACATACGTCTATTTGTGGATTACCTCCTCAAAGTTGACGGAAGTGTAGGTGTAGTCCATTTGAAACTTGGACCGGCCAAAAAACAAAACTTGGGCAGTTGATTTGAAACTGATCGGCATACGAACATCGTTGATTTGGTTGAAGGTGGTGTCAATAACCACGTTGTACAACCAGAAAGACGGACTTTTCACTCTTCCATTCGAGCGAAGAATATCACCGGAATAGTTAATGAACAGGGAACATTCCTTGTAAAGATTGTTATTTCGCCGTGGCTTTACAGGTAGTTTCCATCCGCTTTCCACTGTTTCCAACTGGCCAACAGTGTAATTTCCCAGAGAGAAGCTGTTATCCAAGTCTTGGCCCCTCTCAATCAGTTTCTTTTCACCTTGGAGAAATTCTCGGAGGATTGAATTTCGAATGTAGCTGTTACCTTTTTCACTTATGATCACATAAGTGAAAGTTTTGTTTAGTTGCGTGGTCAGAACTTCCAGTGACCCAGCAAACACGGCGTTGCTTGCCTCAAGATGTCTCAAAGCAACGTACTGCAAAAGCGGTTTCTGCTTTTTGGACAGAAACTGCTCGGCCATGCCTTGCTGGGTTTGTTGTGCTGTCGGGGTAGCAAGAACCCAGAATCCTGCAATGAGCGTGAAAAAAAGCGTCCTTCTCATGGAACTCTCCTTTGTTGTGGTTCTGGCTTGATACTAACATGGTTTGAACTTGCTGTGAACACCGCAAAACAAATTATTTTAACGATTTGCGTTAATAGCACTTAACGTAAACTCATACCACTTTTTATCCTGGATTCTTTTTTCTTGTTTTTCTATCCATGGATTCCAGTCAAATTCTTCTATTAGTTTTCCCTCTTCTTTATACTTTTTAATTTGCGTCAGAATATCTGGAGAGAGCATCGCCATTTCAAATAATTTAATCTTTGTGTCTGGTTTAGTCACGAGTGCCATGTTTGATTTCAATATGAAAAGTTCAACAGGGAATATTGAAACCAGCGCAAACATCCACAGAAACTGGAAAACGAGAAATTTAATAACATTTGATTTTTTACTTTGAAAGAGTTGTGAGATGAGCCAGAGGAAAAGTATTATACAAAACAATACAGTATATGAAGCATAAAACTTTTCGTAACTAAACCCATAGTGAGTTACATAGAGCGCCATTCTGTGGGCTGAAGAAACTAAAAGTAGAACAGAGGCAAAAGAAAATATTCCTAATAATTTTTGCCCTACAGAAACAGTTTTACGATAAAGGAAAAAGAAGATAGCTAAGTTTAAGAGCGAAAGAAATAGAAGTTGCCAAAAACCACTTTTGACAAGATTTTCCGTTTCCTTGAAATCAAATGGCAGTGCTCCTACCCACAAACGATCAAGTTGTATAAAGAGGAACAGAAGGTAAACAGCAAAGATGCCTCCTAAAACGATGCTAGTCATTACAATATCTAGCTTTATATCCTTTGAATTATTTGTAATCTCACGCGGCCTTCCCCAGGCCATTAAACCAGTTAAACTGACAATGGAAAGGACGGCAAATACTATTATTTTAGCGACAATTGATGCGGACAATATCTTAGTAACAGCATCATAGAACGGCTTAAGTTTCAACGCAAAAACTGGGTCTGCAGAGGATAGAAGGGGAACAATGATAAATAATGCTACCAAAAGAAGTGTGATGCCGATCAGGACTCTTTTCAACATTCCATTTTTTGTCTTTTCTTTGTTGTAGACTGTATAGAATAGAAGTTTTACGGAAGTTAAAAGAAATGTCAGGAAACTTAAAATGTGTTTTACGATCTTTACGATAAAAAATGCGTCCCAATCAATTTCATTCTTTCTCTCAATCCATGCATATGAATAAAACAGTGCCAAAAGCACAGGAAATGCGAGCATGGTAAAAGGTTTGAAAAAAGGATTTTCATATAACGCAAATGAGATGGAAAGCAAAAGTAAAGGAATAATCCAAGTGAGGTCGCTTGCTACATATTTTTTATCTTTCTTGAGTCGGTATACAAAAAACAAAGTAACTCCCGCAAGATATAGGGTTAAATTAATTCCAAGTGCGAAAACCTCTCTTGACCAGACACCCCATAGGAAAATGATAAAAAACAGTGATAAAACAAAACTTGTGATAACTTCTATTTTAGTTGCAAGTGATTTGTTTTCCATGTTGTCTATGTTAGCACTTAAAGATAGGATTTGTCACTTGCAACACCAAGACTCTCATCAATTCAAATAATCCTGTGGTTATGTGTCAGTGAAAGTCTAAAGCCCTTACGTCAATTTTGTAATTTAGTTACTTTTTATCATACGTTAAATATCAGCTACAGCATATATTTAACGTATGATATTTTATTGTGGTTTTTTGAGTGGTAATGAGGCTAGCTCCTATTTTGACAGTAGGTTAGGAGATTGAGTTGAAGTTCGGCTCACTTTGTAGAGGAAGCTAGGATGTGTTTTGGGTAAAAGAAAACCCCGCACCAAGCGAAGCGCGGGGCTTCTGTCTTAATACGGGGATTTGGTCTCGATAAGAGTGGTACTGGTCAGAGAGGCTTGATGGTCACAGTCGATCCAGGCGGGAGAACCGTTACCTTTTCACTGCCGTACCCCTTGCTTTCAGTAACGATGATGCTTTCCCCGTCTTTCTCAACGTAGAGATTAGAACCGGAAATCTTGACTGGTCCTGAAGGTGTTTGCGCTTCTACCGTCAGGCTACCCGATTTGATTGGTTGACTCATCTTCAAAAAATGAGTTCGTATTGTCTTCTTTGGCTCCGGCGGTAGGGATCGAACCTACGACCAATCGCTTACATTGGTTCCACGATTACGCGTGGCATGGACTATATCATCATCCTTCACAAATGTGAGTTGGATGTGGGGCGCTTCGCGGTCACTTTCATGACAGCTACTCTCGTTCGAGATAGTCTCTACACCTTCCGAGCATCATTTTTGGTGCTTGGCTTGGCTCGGGATTGCCCATCTTCTAATTTTTTAGGATTAGGGTTTCCCCGAATTCACCTCATTTTTCATCCTAAATTACTTTAGGAAGCTGCACGAACTACGGTACAGGCGATTGCTCTACCACTGAGCTACACCGGAATATTATGTTTGTTTGACAAACACATAAAGATAATAGCAAAAATGGTTAGGAATGCAATTTGCTGGATATAAAAACAATCAAAATGATATAATAGAAAGATGAATATAAAAACACGGTCAAAAAATTTTGATATTACGCCAGCCATAGATGATTATATTGTTAAAAAGTTCTCAACTTTAGAAAAATTTATCAGCTACCATGACAACGTTTTATGTGAAGCGGAAATAGGAAGGACGACCACTCATCACAAATCCGGGGACATTTTCAGAGCAGAAATTAATATAAATATTCCCGGACAAAAGCAGATTTACGCTTTTGCCGAAGAAGTTGATTTATATACAGCCATAGATATCGTTAGAGATGAGGCGGAACGGCTTATCGTCTCGCAAAAAAATAAATATAAGACCATGTGGAGACGCGGGGCCACTCAAATAAAAAACTTAATAAAGATGATTGATATCAGAAACACAGACAGTTATAAAAAAATTAGAAATTTTAGAAGAAAAAAATGATTCAAACAGGATCATTAAAGCAGAAAGCTAAGCCTCGTTTAATCTTTTTTGTTTTCGGCTGTATTGTCATTATCACGGGACTTTTATACATAGACACTAAAAGTCAAACTGCCGGAAAACAATTTTCATCTCTTATTAAATTTGGCGCGGAGCTTGAATAGATTTCATTCCTTTTAAATAGTCAGCATAATCCATCTCCCTTTTTCCCTCGGGGATGACCCTGTCCAAAACAAGTTCGTTCTTTTGGATATGGGCCTTTTTCACAATAATTCTTTTTCCATTTTGAAAAAAATATGCGCCGGGCCAGAGATGAAAGGCCCTTACTCTCATCAGATTTGTTGAGGCCGGGTCTCGCAAATTCAGTTCAGCATCCGCCTTTTTTATTTTTTCAGTAAAGGTAGCCAGAGAATGGTCTTGTTCCACTTCTTGAACTTTCCCCAAAACCCAGTTGGGAAGCGTTTCGGCAAGAAGAAGGGCTCCTTCCTTGGCCAACATCTTTTCCAAATCTTCAGCGTAAGGCACGTTTTCAGTGCTCCACTCAACCACTTTTTTTTGGGAAAGTATTGGCCCGTGGTCAATTTCAGAATCCAGTCTGATAATACTTACTCCAGTTTCAGATTCTCTTAGTATAGCGCTTTGAATAGGGGAAGATCCGCGCAGTTTTGGCAAGAGAGATGGATGAATATTTAAAGTTTTGTATTTTGGAATACCCAGAACATTGACCGGGATAATTTTTCCGTAAGATGCTACCACAAAAACATCAAAACCATCGGGCAGATATGACCTGATTATTTTTTCAGACTCGTTTTCTCTCAATGTTTTTAGTTGTACAAAAGGTATATTATTTTTTTCCGCCCAAACCCTCGCTTCCGGCGGAGTCATAACCAGATTCCTGCCTTTCGATTTATCTTCTGCCGTAATAATGAGTTTAGGAACAAAACCTCTAGTTTTGAGTTCATCTAAAACTATAATGGAGAATTCTGATGTTCCAAAAAACGCGAATTTTATGCTATCTTTTTGCATGTTTATATATGCTAGCTACTTACTACTAACTACTGATTTTGGCAGAATTTCCTCAATATGTTTGGCCTTATCAATAAACAAGATTCCGTTCAAGTGGTCCACCTCGTGCTGAAAGATTTGAGCTAAGAGCCCTGTTGCCCCGCGGGTAAATTTTTTGCCGTTTTCGTCGTAGGCCACTATTGTGGCCTTGAGGCTTCTGCTGACTTTTCCATAAAGATATCTAACGGACAGACAACCTTCCTCCACAACCATTTTTTTCTTTGAGATTTTTTTTATGACGGGATTTATATAAACAGTCGTAGCTAGCGTCTTATATTTTTTATTGTCTTCGGTCAGCTCAGACTTAGATTCTTTGACAATATCTTGGATTCTTTTAGAGACAACAAATATACGCAGTGGATATCCGATTTGTGGTCCTGCTATGGCTACACCGTCGTCTTGTGATTCCAAGGCCACTTTCATTTCCTCAATGATTTTTTGAATTTTTGGCGATTTTATAGAATTAGCCGATATTTCCACGGCCATTTTTCGCAAAATCGGCGCTTCTTTTTGAAATATTTTCTTCGGCATTAAGAGTTGAATTTTGAAATTTGTTGAACTATGTTTCGAGAGGAGACTCTCGGAGGCTGTCGAGCCGAGAGTGAGCAAATTTAAAGCCCTTAAATTATGCGTGCTCCTTGAGAAATATAGTGAAAAAGAATTTCAAAATATATCTTACATTATCACAAAAATAAGTATTATAAAAGTGTGGCGGGGTTAACTTTAACCAAGCAATATTGTGGCAAGGAGCGAAGTTTCAGTAGAAGTTCTTTATCCACCCATTTGTCCTTTGGTATTGAGATCAGTCCATGCATTGTGTATTTTGTTTTTCCGCCCGGGTTCCAAGCGTCAAAAATATTAACCTCATAAGGTTTGAGAAATTCCTTAATTCCTTCCATCTCCTCTTTGACTGTGGTTTTTTCTCCTTCTAAAGTTATTTTTATGTAAGTGGCGAAAGGTGGGTAGCCAATTGATTTTCTATCATCAATTTCATCACGAAAAAAATCCAAGAGGTTGCCTTTGACGGCGTAATCAAATATTTTTATGTTTTCTTTCCTGGTTTGGATGAGAAAATTTTTGAGAGCCAAATCTCTTATAGACAAAAGAATATGAAATATTTTTTCGTTAATTTGGAAATCCGGTATGGTAAAATACGAGTCAATTGACACCACGGCGCAGTTTTCAATTTTTTGATTGAGGTAGGAGAGGGCCATTTCTGTACCGACCATGAGGCTTCCCGGCGTAGCATAAAACAAATCTCGCACTTTTACGGCTTGTTTGTGGGTTTTGACATTTTCTTTGTCCATAATAAAAATTTTGACTTTTGGCAGAATAGCCGCTACTTCTTTTGCTACATTTTCCGTGCCGATGCCCATGGGGTTTAGCCTCCAGCCCTTGCAGTGGATGCAAAGCTCATCGGCTTCTCGGCGCTCTCCGCAGTGATTGCAAACAAAAAGATTGCCCTTGCCTGTAACGGTTTTTTGGGATGATTTGCTATAAAGTACCACCGGCGCATTGCAATTTCTACAGACAACAACCGTTCCGCAATCACTGCAAACCGTTATAGGGAATAGACCCTTTCTTCCACAGAAAAGAAAAGTATGTTCATTATTTTCAATGGTGTTTCGAATTATACTTTTCAATTTCTGGCCGAAAATGGTAAATTCCTTTTTTTTCATATCTTGCGGGAAACGCATATTTACTATTTCACTCCCATTAGTGCTAAGCGAACGAAACTTCAAGGGCGACAATTCAGAATAGGTCATATCTCTATTCGGATTTTTTAACTCCCAAAGAGTTTCAATCCGCAAAAGCGAATCGCCTAAAACAAGACGAATATTGGTTTCTCTGGCTATTATTTCCACTGCCGCGCGAATATCAATAAAAGGTCGGGATTGCATTTTATAAGCTCGGGAAGATTCTTTTTCCAAAACAATCGTGCCGAGATCGCTTCGGGGGATGGATAAAAAAGAACCGGTGGCGATGATAAGGACAGGGTGAGGGCTTTCTATAATTTCTCGCCAGAGGCGGACTATTTCCTTTTTAGAAAATCCCGCTTGTATTGTAAATGTGTATTTTTCAATGCCTTTTTCTAAGACAGATGTAGCGTTCAGCAAATCTTCCGTGGTCGGCAAACAGAAAAAAACAGAGCGATTTTTAGCAAATTCCTCGCGAACCAAACTTTTGTAAGTGGCATAGCGCTCGGAATTGTCAGATTGCAGTAGAAGGGTTTCATAAAAAATACCGACAGGTTTTTCTTGTGTTTTATATTCTAAATCAGCGCTTTGATCCAAAATGGTTTTTGGAATAAGCACCGATAAAACTGCGCCCACCTCCCCCGCATGATAATCGGCAATTTTTTTTGCACTGGCCACAAAAGAATCAGATAAAAATCTGTCAGTTTTTGTTTGCCCGATTTTTCTTATGCCATATGGCAGAGATTTAATTTCTGATTTTGAATCAAGAGCCTTTTTGCTTTCCACCACCAGACCAAAGCCGGATTTTTTCCTAAGAGGAATGGATATTAACGAGCCGATGGGCGGGTTCGTTTTAGCGAAATATGTCAGGCTGTCTTTGCCAACGCCACGACTGATAGGAATGACGGTAAGGAGATACATGTGTGGAATTATATCACTACCTGCATTAACACTTCTCCGTCCAAGACATAAATAAAGCTCGAGTCTGTTTTCATAAACAAAGGCTTTTGCCCTCTATATACGGGCATAAAGTTTTGATTGCCTTTCTCATCAATTTCTATAACAAAAACAGAACCCAAAGTTGAAAACATTACAACGTCAGATCTGTCTTTGTAGAAAGATAAATTCCGGACTATGGTGTCCGGCTGGATGACATTTATAATTTTATCTCCGATTTTGGCCATAACAGCGTTATCCTCAAGCCAAATAGAAGCAGATTTATCAACAGAGAAAAGTGGTGTCAATTTATCCGGCGAAGGAACGGTTACTAGGCCGTTTCGTATTCTCAAATAGTCCGGATCGTTTTTGGTGATAATTTCACCGGTGGCATTTTGTGATACGAAAATCGGAAAAAGGTTTAAGGTCTTATTGCTTTCAATTACAAAATCTTTTTTCCATGGAAAATATCCATCATGAGAAATAATAACGGAGTGTTTTGTCGGTGAAAAGGGTAAAGTGATTGTCTCATTGTCTTTTGTTGTCGTTATTTTTTCCGACTGATCAATAAAGATGGAAGTCAGAGGAAGAGAAATACTCATGCTTAACTGACCCAACTTGCCAAGAGTTAAGTCTCCCTTAAATCTATAACCCATTTCATACAAACTAATGGATACAATAAGTAAAACCAGTACAACTGTTACCAAGCCATACCATTTTTTATTTTCTAAAATATGAACTTTTGCATTCTCCGGCATATTGGTTATAGTATAGACGATATGGGAATTTTTTCAAAAAAACTAGGGATTGATTTAGGCACGGCTAATACTTTAGTCTACGTTCCTAACCGTGGAGTTGTTTTAAATGAACCCTCTGTGGTGGCTGTTTCTGAAGAGGATAACCGCATTGTAGCCATTGGAATTGAAGCAAAAGAAATGATTGGTAGAACGCCAGAGTCAATTGTAGCTTATAGGCCGATGAAGGATGGGGTTATTGCCGACTACAGAGTGACGGAGGCCATGCTCCGATATTACATGGACAAGGCCTTGGGCAAATGGAATTTTGTCAAACCGGAAGTTTTGGTTTCCGTTCCGGCTGGAGTGACCTCTACCGAAAGACGAGCGGTAATAGAAGCGGCCGTTCGGGCAGGAGCTAAAAACGCCTATGTGGTTAAGGAACCCATACTTGCGGCCATCGGTGCGGGTATTCCTATTCATGAAGCTATCGGGCATATGATAGTTGATATCGGCGGGGGAACAACGGATGTGGCGGTAATAGCGCTTGGTGGGATTGTTTCTTCCACATCAGTAAAATGTGCCGGAAATAAAATTGATTATGCTATTGCCGATTATATAAAGAAAACTTTTAACCTAGGAATTGGCGACAAAACGGCCGAGGATATCAAAATAAAAATCGGCTCTGCTATTCCGGTTGACGAAGAACTGGTCATGATGATAAAGGGTCGTGATTTTGTCACAGGTCTTCCTCGGAGCGTTGAAATAAAAACAAACGAAGTGGTCAAAGCTATCAGCAAAGATTTGCGCGAAATGATAAAAGCCATAAAAGATGTTTTACAGGAAACTCCGCCGGAGCTTTCTTCCGATATTATTGATCAAGGAATTATCATGACCGGTGGCTCGTCCCAGCTTCGAAATTTTCCGGAATTAGTTTTCCGTCGAACCGGTGTCAAAGCCGTGATGGCTAAAGATCCGATTTATTGTGTCGCTCGCGGGACAGGCATTGCACTTGAACATCTGGACGTGTATAAAAAATCAGTGATTTCAAAGAGGTAGTTTCAAATCTCTTACTCGTCACAATTTTTTCTAGTACCAGAATAATGATGTGGTCTCTGCCGAGATCCTCCGAGAGCCTGGCTTCCTTTTTTGTTTTGATATAATAAAAAGATGCATCAATTGCTTAGAATGTACCATTCAAAAGAGCTTCATCATGCCTACTATTTTGTGGAACACAAAGCGGGGGAGCTTGTTTCTAAACTGAAACATTTTTTAGAAAATGTTGTTGGGATTAAAACTGTTGGCAATCCGGATTTTTATCATGGCAAATTTGAAACTCTGACAATTGATGATGCTCGGACAATCACCGAATTATCTGGACGAAAGAGTTTTAACTACTTGGAAGCAAGGCTTCCAAGTAGGAGAATATATATTATCGAGGCGGATTTTGTTACAGAAGAAGCTCAAAACTCACTGCTGAAAGTTTTTGAGGAACCGACTTCTGGCACACACTTTTTTATTATTTCACCGCAAGAAATTTTGCTTCCAACTTTACGTTCCCGCATGATGGTAATTGAAGGTGAAAGTCAAAAGTCCGTAAAAGAGGAAAACATATTGAGATTACCATTGAATGAAAGGTTAGCCAAAGTTAAAGAGATAACCGAGGGAATAAGCAATGAAGAAAAAACAAAACAAGACGCTATTATTTTACTCAATCAAGTTGAAGTGGAACTTTACGAAAAGGGTGTGGAAAAATCAAGCGGAGCTTTAAAAGTTTGCGAATCTGCCCGGGCCTCACTTTATGATCGCGGGGCCCCTATCAAAATGATACTAGAAAATTTAATGCTCTCTATTTAATATTGTTGTATTTATTATACAATTCATTTCCTTCGATATATTGAAAATTGCGTATGGTACAATACGCTTATGGCCTATAACTTCACTCCCTTCAAAGTAAAGCTCAAAGAAACCGAAGATTGGCTTAAGCATGAATATTCCGGTATTCGCACCGGACGGGCTACACCGGCTATTTTGGACGGAGTTAAAGTTGAAGCCTATGGAACGCCCATGACCGTCACCCAAGTTGCCAGTATTTCTGTAGAAGACCCAAGAACACTTCGGATAACTCCGTGGGATATGTCTTTAGTAAAGGCCGTTGAAAAGGGCGTTGTTTCTGGGGATTTAGGGTTGTCAGTGACGGTTGACGACAAGGGGCTTCGAGTAATTTTTCCAGAACTGACTTCCGATAGGCGAGCAGGACTGGTTAAAATCGCTAAACAAAAACTTGAAGATGCCCGCATTGCTCTAAGGGGAGAGAGAGAAAAAATTGTCAAAGACATTGATAAAAAAGAAAAAGAAGGCGGAATGGGAGAAGATGATAAATTTCGCTTAAAAGCCGAACTTCAAAAAATGTTGGATGAAGCTGGGAAAGCGCTTGATACCGCTTTCAGTAAGAAGGAGAAGGAGATAGGGGAATAAGCATAAATTTAATTTATAAATTTTAAATCAAATCTGAATTTTAAAATTAAAATATTTAAACACTCATTTAAAACTTAAAATTCTTTTATGTCTGTAATAATTTTTTTGATAATTTTGGCAGTTTTGATTTTTGTTCACGAACTCGGGCATTTTATCGTGGCCAAAAAATCCGGGATCAGAGTGGATGAATTCGGTTTAGGATTTCCACCAAAAATATATTCTAAAAAAATTGGCGAAACTTTATACACTTTGAATACTATTCCATTTGGAGGTTTTGTCAAAATTTTCGGTGAAGATGCTCATATTGAGACTATCTCGGATGCAGAAAAATCTGGAAGTTTTTATTACAAGCCAAAATGGATTAAAGCCAGCGTTCTTGCGGCTGGAGTGGTTTTCAACATCATTTTTGCCTGGTTTTTAATTTCATGGGGCTTAATGCTGGGACTTCCAGCGCCCGCGGGCCATTCCAGTTTTGGGGAAGTTAGAAACTTAAAAACCATTGTGACGGAAGTTTTGCCGGACTCACCGGCCGATAAAGGAGGCCTTCTTCCGGGGGACTATATTCTTTCTGTATCATCCGGAAAGATTGTTCTTTTGGGTGGCACTCTCACGCCAGAAAATGTTCAGCAAACCATTAGCCAGAGTAAAGGTCAAAGTATTGAATTAACCTACAAAAGAGGGAGTGCAGAACCTAAAGATATTTCTTTGATTCCTGATGTTGATATTATTCCAGGCAAAAAGGCTGTGGGTATTGCCATGGACAGTGTTGGAATACTGAAACTGCCGGTCCATCTGGCTGTTTTGGAAGGAGCCCGCATCACTTATCTTCTCTTGAAAACTACAACAGTCGGTCTTTTGGGATTTCTTGGTGATGTCATTACCTTTAAATCGGATTTCTCTCAAATTTCCGGTCCGGTAGGAATTGCCAGCGTAGTTTCAGAGGCCAAAAATCTTGGTTTTGTTTACTTGCTTTCTTTGGTAGCTTTGATTTCCATTAACCTCGCCGTCATAAATCTTTTTCCATTTCCGGCTCTTGACGGCGGAAGATTGTTTTTTCTTTTGATTGAGGCAATAATTAACCGACCAATTCCGGGAGCTTTCGTTCGGTATGCCAATGTTGTCGGTTTTGGACTGCTCATTCTTCTTATGATTGTTGTTACCAGTCATGATATTTTAAAGCTGTTCTAAGACTCGGCAAATAATATCTTTTCAAAAATTTTGACTTTATTTGGCTTTTGTTCTATACTGAAATCAGATCTAAGCGTTTGAGCCCTCATTGCCCGGCTTTTGGGTGAAGTTCGGGTGCCACACCTCCATGAGGACTCAATGTTGTCAGCATCTTGCTATCCCGCGCGACTGTCCTGTCCCGGCTGTCCTGACAGATGTCCTAGTCTGTCAGAGGCAGTGTCCGGTTGACCAGTGACTGACGCGATAAAAGCGAGATGCGTGGATAACGCTTCGGCCCGTGGAGCCTGGGAATACCAGGTTCCACGGTGTCCGGGGCTTTTTTGCTCAAAAAACATTTTTCATATAAAATGTGAGGAATGAGACAATCGCAACTTTTTACAAAAACCAGAAAAGAAGCTCCTGCTGATGAAGTTTCAAAAAACGCCCAATTGCTCATCAGAGCTGGCTTTATTCACAAGGAAATGGCCGGTGTTTATACTCTATTGCCGATGGGTCTTCGGGTCATAAAAAATATTGAAGAAATAATTCGCAAGGAAATGAATGCCATCGGAGGACAAGAAATGTTTTTAACTGTTCTTCAAGATAAAGAAATCTGGGAAAAAACCAATCGTTGGTCAAGCGATAAAGTAGATATTTGGTTCAAAACAAACTTGAAATCCGGAGGAGAGCTTGGATTGGGTCCGACACATGAAGAGCCGATTGCTAGGATGATGACCAACCATATAAGTTCGTACAAAAATCTTCCGATATACGCCTATCAATTCCAAACAAAATTCAGAAACGAGGTCAGAGCCAAAAGTGGCATTATTCGCGGCCGAGAATTTTCCATGAAAGATCTTTATTCTTTTGATTTAGACCAGACTGGTCTTGACGCTTTCTATGAAAAAGTGGCTCTAGCATATAAAAGAGTATTTAATACAGTGGGTATTGGTCATCAAACCTACAGAACTTTCGCTTCAGGCGGCCCGTTTTCAAAATATAGTCATGAATTTCAAACCGTTTGCGAGGCTGGTGAAGACAGGATTTATTTGGATGAAAAAAGTGGAATTGCCGTGAACAAAGAGGTTCTGAATGACGAGGTTTTAAAAGATTTGAAACTAGCTAAAAAAGATTTAATTGAAAAGAAAACAATTGAAGTTGGAAATATTTTTAAGCTTGGAACTAAATTTTCCGAGCCCTTAGGTCTCTTTTACACTGATGAATCCGGAGTGTCAAAACCAGTCATCATGGGTTCATACGGCATTGGTCCGGGAAGAGTGATGGGCACAATTGTTGAATTGCTTTCCGATGATAAGGGTCTTGTTTGGCCTAAAACTACCGCTCCTTTCCAAGTGCACTTGGTTCGCTTGGGCGAAAATCAGGCAGTTGTGTCATTTGCTGATAATCTATATAGTGATTTGGAGAAGCGAGGCGTTGAAGTTTTGTATGACGACAGGGACCTTCGACCCGGCGAAAAATTTGCAGATTCAGACCTTATTGGTATTCCTGTACGTTTTGTAGTGAGCGATAAAACAGTTGCAGAAAATAAAATTGAGGTTAAGCATAGAACATTGTCCGAATCTGAGCTAATGTCAATTAAGGACGCCTTGAAAATTTTGTAACGAATTTTACGAATAAGATTGAATTTACGAATGGGTTAATGATAATTTGTGTTTATTCGTACATTCGGTTACATTTGTATAATTCGTATGATAAAAAGCTTTGAACAATTTAAGAGACTGCTCTCAAACGATATTGGCATTGATTTGGGAACAGCCAATACCTTGGTCTATTTGCGCGGCAAGGGGATTGTCATAAACGAACCGTCGGTTGTGGCCGTCAACCAGAAAACCAATCGAGTGGTGGCAGTCGGTGCAGATGCCAAGCAGATGCTAGGCCGTACTCCTGGACATATTGTGGCTATAAGGCCGTTAGTTGACGGCGTTATTTCTGATTTTGAAGTAACAGAAGAAATGATTACTTATCTTATCAAAAAAGCTGAAAAAAATAATAAAAAACTTCTGGGTCCCCGGGTTGTGGTCGGCGTGCCGTCAGGAATTACCAACGTGGAAACTCGGGCTGTTCGCGACGCCACCAAAAACGCCGGAGCCTCCGAAGTTTATATTGTTGAAGAACCAATGGCCGCGGCCATAGGCATACGACTTCCCATTATGGAACCGGTTGGCAATATGGTCATAGATGTGGGCGGAGGGACATCGGACATTGCCGTTATATCCTTAGGTGGAGTGGTCAGGTCAAAGAATTTGCGGGTGGCCGGAGACAAATTAAATGAAGATATTATCTCTTATGTTCGCAGTGAGTTTAAAATTTTAATCGGCGAAAAAACTGCTGAAGACATTAAAATTTCAATTGGAGCAATACTGCCGGGCGACGCGCCGCTCGAAGCATCCATAAAAGGACGCGATTTGGTTTCTGGCTTGCCGAGGGAGGTGGTTATAACCGACTCGGATATTCGTGAAGCTATTTCCCAGTCCATAGATACTCTCATTGAATCAATTAAAGAAGTCTTGGAAACAACTCCGCCGGAAATTCTCTCCGATGTTATGCACCGAGGCATTTATTTGACTGGTGGCGGGGCTTTGATAAAAGGTCTGGCAGAAATTATAGAGGAATACACAAAAATTCACGTACGCATTACTCCAGACCCCTTGACTGACGTATGCCGTGGGACGGGTATAATTTTGGAAAATCTGGAAACCTACAAAGATGTCCTAATTGCCAATGAAGATGCGCTACCACCTAAAAAGTAAACCGGATAAAAGCGGCCGCAACAAAATTATTTTTGTCTCCGTCTTGTTTATTATTCTGTCACTTGCCGGTTTCCTTTTTCCGAATGCTTTAAGGACAATAAGTTTTGCTATTGCCCGACCTTTGTGGTCCGCACGGCTTTCTCTGACCGACTCCTTAATCAATATTAAAGACTATTTTATCTTTCAAAACATTTTGATTTTAAGAAATAAAGAATTGGAAAATGAATTGGCATCTTTGAAGCTGAAAGAAATTGATTATGGTATTTTAACCCTCCAAAATCAAGAATTAAAAAATTTATTGGGTAGAACTGATTTCTTGGCAAACTTTATTATTTCTCGGGTATTATCAAAACCGCCATATTCTTCTTACGATACTTTGATTATAGATATTGGACTGTCGGATGGAGTTTCCAAGGGGGACAAAGTTTATCTGTCAGACAATATTATTATCGGTACAGTAAAAAATAGCACACCCCGCTCTTCTCAAGTGGAGCTTTTTTCTAGTGGCAACAGTAAAGTGGAGGCGGTCTTGTCCCGTACCGGAGAGACGCTAGAACTTCTGGGCCAAGGAGGCGCGAATTTCAAAGTTGAAGTGCCGAAGGACATGGATATTGTTTTAGGGGATATGTTTGTTTACCCCAGTATTTCACCGGCCGCATTAGGAAGTGTATATTATATTTATGTCAATTCTCAAAGTTCTTTTAAAACAATATATTTGCGCATCCCGGGCAATATTTTTTCTTCAAAATATATATTTGTAGAGAGTCAAAAACAATAAAATGATGAAATTAAATGTAATTAATCCAGTAAATGTACGCATTCTGACTTTTATAGTCGCCTTAATTTTTATAGTGATTTTGCCGTGGTGGCTTTCTACTCTGATGCTTCTGGGCCTAGTTATTTATTTCCCCCTATATTTTGAAGTATTATTTTTTGGGTTTATCTTTGATATGCTTTATGTTACGGAAATTATCTTTCCTTACACTGCTTTGACAGCCACTTTTGTCGTTCTTCTCGCTGTTTATTTTATTAAAACCCAAATAAGAATATAAATTTACTAAATGCTAAATAAAATAAGGAGCATTTTAAAAAGAAAAAATCCTACCAAAAATAAGGACATTGATCCTGATGAAATTTTTTTAGACTCAAAAAATCTACCCGCTTTTGATGTTAATCAGTTTGAGGGTCGAATGGAGAGGCCTATTTCCCAAAGCGTTTTTAATTTTCTGGTTATTTTTTTGTTTTTGATCGGTATTGTTTTTGTTTATAAATTATGGAATCTGCAGGTAGTGGAAGGTGAAAAATTTAGAATAAGAAGTGATAATAACAATCTTCGCAACACCATCATTTTTGCCGATCGGGGAGTAATTTATGACCGTAACAATGTTCCAATAGTTTGGAACGCCATAAATTCGCAAACAAATGACTTTTCCTTGAGAATTTATGCCACTTCCACAGGCCTGTCGACCACTTTGGGATATGTCAAGTATCCTTCCAAAGATTCATCCGGAATATATTATCAGAACAGATATGATCCAATAGATGGTTTAGAAAAAGTTTATGATACCATTCTTTCCGGAATGAATGGTATAAAAATTATTGAAACAGATGTTAAGGGGAATATCGTTTCAGAAAGTGTAATACAAAAACCCGTTGATGGCGATAATCTGCCTCTTTCAATAGATTTAAATTTGCAGAGGAAATTGAATGAATCACTTTTAGATATTGCCGATAGAGCTGGTTATAGAGGCGGTTCAGGAGTGATTATGGATATTGCAACTGGAGAAATTTTGGCTATAAGTAATTTCCCGGAGTACAGCTCCCAGGTAATGACTGACGGTTCCGACAGTAAAAAAATAAACGCTTGGGTTAACAACAAAAATTATCCCTTTTTAAATAGAGCCATAAATGGCCTGTATACTCCTGGGTCTATTATGAAAATCTTTATCGCTATGGGGGTCCTGGATTTAGCGGTAATAAACCCTTCAAAACAGATTGTCAGTACCGGTTCAATATCAATACCAAACCCATTTATAAAAGATAAGCCGTCTATTTTTCTGGACTGGAAGGCTCACGGTCCGGTTGATTTGAGGCGGGCTATTGCTGTTTCGTCCAACGTTTATTTTTATGAAGTTACCGGAGGTTTTGAAAGTCAGCCGGGAATAGGTATTTTAAATATTGAAAAATACACAAGAATGTTTGGTTTTGGCACGACGACAAAGATTAATTTTTCGGGAGAACTGCCCGGAACCATCCCTAGTCCAGAATGGAAAAAGAAAAATTTTAACGGTGATGAATGGCACGTTGGAGACACTTACAATACAGCCATCGGCCAATATGGCTTTCAGGTTACGCCTCTGCAAGCAGTCAGAGCGGTTGGGGCAATAGGCAGTGGCGGAATCCTAGTGACCCCAACTCTTATCAAAGGGCAGATTGGGCCGAAAAGTATGATTGAACTTAATTCCGATTTCTACAGAATAGTCAAAGAGGGTATGAGACTTGGCGTGACGGAAGGCACATCGGCCGCCCTGAATTTTCCATTTGTGGAGGTGGTCTCCAAGACCGGGACGGCTCAACTCGGAGTTTCTAAAGATGAGGTTAACTCCTGGGTTATCGGTTTTTGGCCATACAAAAACCCAAAATACGCTTATGCTATCGTAATGGAAAGAGGCTCACGCAACAACCAGTTTGGAGCCGTGCTAGTTATGCGAGAATTATTTGATTGGGTCAACATTTATGCTAGTGAATATTTACAATAGATTTTAAATCTCTTACTCATCACAACTTTTTTGAGACCGCTCACTCTCTCCTGCGGAGAGTTCGCTTGGTTCTCGACCTAAATCCGTCAAAAACGGGGCACCTTGACGGAACCAAGCTTCAGGTCTGCGAAGTCTCAAAAAAGTTGTGTCTCGACGAGATTTGAAATTGACCCAAGTCGGGTTTAGTGCTACACTTTTCTGCAATATGAAGAATGATAAAGAATATTTAACTAAAGAAAAGTTTGACGAATTTACTAAGGAACTTGTTGAGCTAAGAGGTCCTCGTCGTAAAGAAGTGGCAAAGAATTTGGAATATGCAAAGTCACTGGGGGATTTGGCAGAAAATTCCGAGTATCATGATGCTCGAGATGTTCAAGCAACCGTTGAAGATCGTATAGCCAAACTTGAAGAGCTTCTTAAAACCGCAACCATTGTTTCAGGAAATCACGGTGGAATGGTTAATGTCGGTTCCACAGTCACGGTAGAAAAAGATGAGAAGAAGTTTGTCTACAATATTGTTGGTTCAGAAGAGGCTGATGTGGCCACAAACAAAATCTCAATCCGATCTCCTTTTGGTCAAGCTATTGTTGGTAAGAAAAAAGGAGATAGTTTTTCCTTCAATGCACCAAGTGGCGAATTGCAATACAAAATTACAGATATTAAATAGTCAGTTCGAAATTTCTTGTCCATAATATCTTTCTTTCCACTTTCAACTTTTTACTTTATACTTATTAAATGGCCTCTCTTGATGAAATTAAGCAAGCTCGTCTGGTAAAGTTGGAAATATTAAAAAATAAGGGCATTGACCCATATCCTGCCAAAGTTCCGCGTGATTTTCCTATTGATTTTTTGAAGAAAAATTTTGAGGCGGAAGTGCGTGCCGGCGATGCTGTATCAATTGCCGGTAGGATAATGGCTGTTCGCGGTCAGGGGGCTATTCTTTTTGTCGTTATATTTGATGGGACTGAGCGCATTCAAGCTATTATAAAAAAAGATATCATATCCGATGAGACCTTTTCTCTTTTTGTGGATACGGTGGATATAGGCGATTTTATTTCAGTCACTGGAAAACCAGCTCTTTCAAAAACTGGAGAACAGAGTGTCGTAGTGGATTCTTGGGTAATGGCCTCAAAATCTCTTTTACCATTACCGGAAAAATGGCATGGAATTACAGACACGGATGAAAGATACAGAAAAAGATATCTGGATTTTCTAATGAACGACGAATTACGTTCCCTTTTCATCCAAAAAGCTAAATTTTGGGACGCCACTCGCGATTTTATGAAAAACAACGGTTTTCTTGAAGTGGAAACTCCGACTTTGGAAATAACCACTGGAGGAGCGGAAGCTAAACCTTTTAAAACTCATCACAGCGATTATGATTTGGCTGTTTATTTGCGAATATCAATAGGAGAACTGTGGCAGAAGCGTCTTATGGCTGGAGGTTTTTCAAAAACATTTGAAATAGGACGAGCTTACAGAAACGAGGGCACTTCCCAAGAGCACTCCCAAGAATTTACAAACATGGAGTTTTATTGGTCCTTTGCCGATTACAACGATGGCATGAAACTGGTCAGGGAAATGTATATTGAAATTGCTAAAGAAGTTTTCGGTAAAACAAAATTCACATCTAGAGGCTTTACCTTTGACCTAGCCGATGAATGGCAGGAGATTGATTATTCAGAGGAAATAAAAAAACAGACCGAAATAGATATTGATAAAGCTAGTGAAAGTGAAATAATCAAAAAACTTTCCGAACTCGGTGTTAAATATGAAGGAGAAAATAAGGAAAGGCTTATTGATACGCTTTGGAAATATTGTAGGAAAAATATCAAAGGCCCGGCTTTTGTGGTAAACCATCCTACTCTCGTTGCGCCGCTGGCCAAAAGTATCTCGGGAACAAAAACTGTTCAAATGTTCCAGCCAATCATTGCTGGAAGTGAAGTGGGCAGGGGATATTCCGAATTAAACGACCCGCAAGATCAAAAAAACAGATTTGAAGAACAACAAAAGCTTATAGACAAGGGTGACACAGAAGCTATGATGGCGGATATGGAATTTGTGGAAATGCTTGAATATGGCATGCCACCGACTTGCGGATTTGGCTTTGGTGAAAGACTTTTTACTATACTGGTGGATAAACCTTTACGTGAATTACAAACCTTTCCTTTAATGAGACCTAAATAGAGCTTCCAAATTTGGCCAATCCTTACAGGATCTGTACACCTTTCACATTTTGATTACAAAATGTTCAAGGTCTTGCGAAGTGATAACATCACTTCTCACTCTTCATCTAAAATACGCGACATTGTCTCAAATTATGAAAGCTTGGAATGCCAAATAACCCTAATTTTAAGGGTTATTTTAGATTTTTCTTGACTTAAAACTGCATTTATGATAAACTGACCATGCTGGAGAAGGGTTTGTTGAGCCACACAAACCATCGGTGCTCCAGTTCGGTATTTGTTTGTAGGTTAGTGGCTCAATCTCAACTCATTTGCCGTTTTTAAGGGGACCTGGTGGCTTACAATTATAGGGTTCCCACTTTTTCTTCAAAGGCTGACTTCGGTCGGCTTTTTTCGTATCCAACAGACTTATCCACAGAAGTGGATAAGTCTGTTGGATAGTGGGAAAGGGTGGTATATAATGTATTGTGAGTGGGAAAGGGTGGGAAACTAAATATAATTGACCTAATTTCTAATTGTTCTAATTAGTCTAAGGGTTTGGACGTTTGGTATTTAGAATAATTAGGTTAATTAGAATAATTTACTAAAAATGTTTATCGGAGAGTACACACACACCATTGATGACAAGAACAGACTTTCGCTTCCTGCGAAGTTTCGTTCGGAAATGGGGAAAAAAGTTGTGATAACTCCAGGCTTGGATGCTTGTCTTTTCGTCTTTACACAAAAGGAGTGGGGACAGATTAGCGCAAGACTTAGCGAGTCATCACTACTCCAAGCAGACAACAGAAGCTTCAACCGTTTTATGTTTGCCGGAGCGACAGAAGTAGAAATTGACTCCATCGGAAGAATTTTAGTTCCCGATTTTCTCCGAGACAGAGCCAATCTCAAAAACAAAGCTGTGGTTATCGGCGTTTCAAGTCGAGTTGAGATTTGGAACGAGAAAGTATGGCATGAATACAAGAAGGTGGTAGAGAAGCAGGCCGATACTTTGGCAGAAAAATTGGGACAGGTAGGGGTACTATAAGTCAAAAGTCTATAAAGGTGAAAGTCCATAAAGGCAACCCCACTTTAAAGACTTTACAGACTTTATAAACTTTATGACACATATTCCAGTTCTTTTACATGAAGTTATAGACGGACTAGCCCTTAAACCTGGAGATATTTTCGTTGACGGTACTTTAGGTGGTGGTGGCCACAGTGAGGAAGTTCTCAAAAGATTTGGCAACAGAGTCAAAATCATCGGGATTGATTTGGATTCCGATGCCGTGAGAAGGTCCGAAGAAAGACTCGGACAATCTCAAGGGGATATAAAATTTATAGAGGGAAGTTTCAGAAATCTCAATGCCATTCTTGATTCTTTAAATATCAAAGGCGTTGACAAAATTCTTCTAGACTTAGGTCTTTCTTCAAATCAATTTGAAGAATCTGGTAGAGGATTTTCTTTTCAAAAGAATGAGCCGCTCATCATGTCTTTTAAAAAAGATTTGAAAGAAGCTGATTTAACTGCCAAAGAAATTCTAAACACTTGGGACTTAGAAAACATTATCACTATTATTAAAAGTTATGGTGAAGAAAAATTTGCTTGGAAAATAGCCAAGGCCATCGTGGAGAGAAGGGAAGTTAAGCCGATTGAAACAACATTTGATCTGGTGGAGATTATAAAAAGCGCTACGCCGAAATTCTATCACCATCGAAAGATTCATCCAACCACAAAAACTTTTCAAGCTTTAAGAATAACAGTGAACGATGAGATAGAAAGCCTAAAAGAAGGAATAAGGAAGGGTTTTGAAAGATTAAACAATGGAGGCAGACTGGCAGTCATTTCTTTCCATAGTCTGGAGGATAGGGTAGTCAAGCAATTTTTTAAGGAAAAGGGTACTGAAGGTCAAGCCAAGATATTGACAAAAAGACCAATAATACCCAGCGATGAAGAAATCGGACAAAACCCAAGAAGTAGAAGCTCCAAGTTGAGAATAATAGAAAAAACATGAATTTTTTAGAAATTGAAAATTTAAACTATGGTTGAAAAAGTATTACAATTAAATAGAGAAAAAACTATCTTTTGGACGCTCATGGGAGTCTTGCTATTAAGCCTAGGTTTTTATATGTATTCCATCAGAGTGACTGTCAGCAACGTCGTTGCTCGCCAAAGCTTGGAAACCGAAATCTCCGTATTGACTCTTTCAATAGGTAGTCAAGAATTTCAATATATAACAAAAAGAAATGCCGTGACTTTACAACTGGCCCACTCCTTGGGTTTCAAAGACGCCATAACAAAAACTTATATCTCCCAAAAAACAGGTCCGGAAGTGGCCATTTTACCTAGATAAACCGTACAATAAACTTGATGAAGTTTAATTATCAATCTCGTATTCGTTTGATTTCTTTTGGTATTTTTATTTTTGCTCTGGTCATTATCGTCAGGCTTTATTTTTTGCAAATTGTTGACAATGATTTTTATATAAGCAAAGCCGACAAACAATATACTTCCACTGCCCAGAAAATTTTTAGTCGAGGCAGTATTTTTTTTCAAAACAAAGATGGTAGTTTAGTTTCAGCCGCCACTTTGAAATCGGGATATATCGTGGCAGTAAATCCCGAAATTTTGAAAGACCCCGAATTCGCTTACCAGAAATTAAATGAGATTATACCGATTGACCGCGATCTTTTCATTACCAAAGCCACAAAACTAAATGATCCTTATGAGGAAATAGTCATCAGAGCGGACGAAGAAATCGGCCAAAAAATATCAAATTTAAAAATAACTGGACTTCAAGTTTTTGGAGATCATTGGCGATTTTATCCGGGAGGGAACATTGCTTCACATATTATTGGCATACTTGGATATAAAGGAGATGAATATGCCGGCAGATACGGACTGGAGAGGCAATTTGAAACGGAACTGAAAAGAGAGGAAGGCGCCTTCATTAACTTTTTTGCCGAGATTTTTTCTAACATAAAAAAAGTGGCAAACGTTTCAAAGGATGGAGAAGGGGATCTCATAACCACCATAGAGCCGACCGTCCAGATGTATTTGCAATCTGTCTTGAAAAATGTCACTGAAAAATATTCATCCGACTCTACCGGAGGAATTATTATGGACCCGTCCACTGGCGAAATATATGCCATGGAAACTTACCCGACCTTTGACCCGAACCGCCCGGATTTGGAAAAAAGCTCTGCCATTTTTTCAAACCCGCTAGTAGAAAATGTTTATGAGATGGGATCTGTCATTAAACCTTTGACCATTTCTGCCGGCATTGACGCCGGAGTGGTCACAGCCAAGACAACTTACTATGACAAAGGATTTACCATTATCAGCGGTAAAAAAGTTTCAAACTTTGACAGCAAGGAGAGAGGGATAGTCAGTTTGCAGGATGTTTTATCCCAATCCCTAAACGTCGGCGCGGCTTATGTGCAGTCCCTTTTGGGCAACAAGCTTTTTTCCGAATATATGCTTGGTTTTAGTTTGGCTGACAGGACGGGCATAGACTTGCCAAATGAAGGCCGGAATTTAGTAACAAATCTCAAAAGCAATATTGACATAAATTTGGCCACAGCCGCTTTCGGACAAGGAATCGCCCTAACGCCTATTACCACCATTAGGGCTCTTTCGGTTATCGCCAACGGCGGAGTTTTGGTAGAGCCTCACACAATCAAAAGTATAAAATATAAAATAGGTGTTACAAAAACCACACCGATTACCATAGGCGCACGAGTCATAAAAAGAGAAACTTCCGAAGAAGTTACTCGGATGCTCATTTACAGCGTGGACAACGTGCTTTCAGGCGGAAGCTACCGAATGCCAAATTACAGTATTGCGGTTAAAACCGGTACGGCCCAAATGGTAAAGCCGGGCGGGGGAGGCTACGAGGAAGATAAATTTCTTCACTCATTTGTCGGTTATTTTCCGGCTTATAATCCGAAGTTTATTATTTTCTTATACACTATCAACCCAAAAGGAGCCAGATTCGGTTCGGAAACTCTGACGGTGCCGTTTATGGACACAGTAAAATTCCTAATAAATTATTACGAAATCCCACCGGATAGATAAAAAGAAGTCTCCAGCGGTTTAACCGCTGGAAACATGTGACCTCTAGGGAAGTCGAATCCCTGTTCTTGCCTTGAGAAGGCAATGTCCTAACCATTAGACGAAGAGGCCATATTTAAACACAAAAACTATAACATTTTTTCCAAAAAATGAAAATTATTTTTACTAAATTGAAAAAGGGGATAAATCTAATTATTATTCAAAATTAAGTATATAATTACGTTCGTATGGATATTTCATCATTACTTTTGAGCAAGCCCGTGCTTATAGGTCTTCACCTGGGTTTTGCTATTTTAGGTATTGACGCATTTCTCTGGCTACTTGGTGAAGTGGTGGCCAACGCCGGTTCTGTCAAACGCCGTCTGATTGCGGCAAAAATCGGACTGGTAAGTTTCATTTTGACTTGGATAATCGGCGGTTATTACTATGTGAAATTTTACGGTTCTCTGGTTAAACCAATCATTAAAGCTGGAGACGCGCCCTGGGCTCACTCCATCGCCATGGAAGCAAAGGAACACATCTTCCTTTTTGCCATTCCCGTTTCTATTACTATTTTATTATTGTCGCGACTGGACTCAAGCCAGCTGGAATCTTTCGGTCTTCGGAAATCTCTCATCTGGCTTACAGTCATGATTGTCGGTCTCGGTTTAAGTTTAGGTCTGATGGGTTTTATAATATCGGCCGCGGCAAGGTGGGGCGCGGTTTAAAATATTTTTAAATTATGGATAAATTAAAATCAATTTACGCATCTGCATGGTCATCTACTCTGACAATCATTGTGGTGGTAGGAATAACTGTCGGCGGGGAGCTAAGCTTCTCGTTCAAAGACTGGCTGACAGCATTTACAGGTCATCACTGGATAACCAAAAGTTGGCTTTCCGTTATATCTTTTATCGTCTTTTTCCTGTTATTTAAAATATTCAAACAATCAGCCGATGAAAAGCAAACCAAAATCGCCTTAAATGTTCTTCAAATTTTTATCACTCTCGGCTTTATCGCCATTCTCGGTTTTTATTTTTACGAATTTTTTATTTGACTAATCCTGATTTAGCTCTACTATTAATTGAATAAGGTTAGTTAACCCTACAAGTTTTCATGGCTAATCAGGATTTAACAATTCCCATTATTACCATTGATGGCGGAGCTGGTACCGGAAAGGGCGCGGTCAGGTCTATTGTGGCCCGGGAATTGGGTTTTCACCAGCTGGACAGCGGGGCTTTGTACCGCTCTGTTGCTCTAATTTCCATTGAGAAAAATATTACCAAGGTTTCAGAACTAGTTTCGGTAGCGGATAATTTAATTTTTCAAATGAAAAATAACAAAGCACTGCTTCGTGGCCGGGATGTTACAACTTTAATCCGAAGTAACCAAGTGGCAGACCGGGCATCCGAAATTTCCAAAATTAAAGAAGTTCGCCAGGCTCTTTTAAAGCACGAATTATCTGCACACTTGCCGCCAGGGTTGGTGGCCGATGGCAGGGACATGGGTGAAATCTTCAGTACTCCTTATAAGTTTTTTTTGGTGGCCACTCCGGAAGTCAGAGCCCGTAGGCGAGTTTTGCAATTCCAAAAACTTGGTCATCCTTCCAATTATCAAGATATTTTAAAAGAGATATTGGATCGTGATGAGGTAGATCGTACCAGAGATCACAGTCCTTTTGTGGCTCATTCTTCTGCCAAGGTAATTGATGTCAACAACATCTCTGCCCAGGAAGTAGCAAACATTATACTTACTGCTTATAAATCTGGATAATAACTCCATTATTTTATTATGGAGACAAAAAAGGGCCGGTTGCGCGTTGCAACCTGCCCCTTGAGAGACGATCTAGTCGTCATCCCTCTCTCCCGCCGCCCTACTTTTCCCGTCAATCCGGGGAACGCAGGCGGCGAATGGTGGAAAAACTGGACGTCGATCACCCCTGGCTCTGCCGAAATTTCGCTCTCTCGCTCGCCTTCTGGCGGCGAGATCCCGAAGTGCGTCGCCGTCTCCAGCGAGAACCAGTCGCCGGATGTGATCCGGCATTCCCGGCCTTATATTCATATAGGCCTCCTTCTGTTAGATATTATACTATAATCATTCCTCATTTGTCAACGAGTTATCCACAGTTTGGCTAATAATATAGCTTTAATAGGAAAAGGGCCAACCGTAGGTACGTAGTTGACCCTTTTTACTTGCAGGTAGGTTGCGTCATGCTGTCTCCATTTGGAGTTCTGCCAGCCTTCGTTCTCTCATGATTTCAGAAACCTTTTGTTTGACCTCATGAACCGCTGTCGGTTCAATGTAGCCACCTTTGAAGATTTCCGCCATCATGATTCCGTGGAATTTGGAAGCCATTCTGACTCCTTCACCATGACGCTCGATTGCCATGGCGATTTCCAGGGGTGTTTTCATTCTCACCACGACTACCTCACCTCCTTTCCTCTAAGTAGAATTTTATTACGAACCTAAAATTTCGTCAACTACCGATTTTACCAGATTGCCATCCGCCTTTCCTTTGAGCTCTTTCATAATTGCGCTCATAAGCTGTCCAGATTTAGATTTATCAGTTATAGCCATTTCATTTTTCTTTGCTTCTGCAATCTTCAGCACCTCATCTTTGGACATTTGTGCCGGAAGATATGTTTCAAGTATCGCCAGTTCTGCCTTTTCGCTGTCAGCCAAGTCGTTCCGACCACCTTTGGTAAATTGATCGATGGAGTCTTTTCTCTGATTAACTCCACGGCGGATAACATTCAAGGCCTCATCGTCCGAGAGCTCCCCATCAGGCATTCTTTTAAGCGACACAAGCTCGTTTGTAAATCCTGCCACAAGTCCTCGAATGACTCCTAGTCGGATAGTATCTTTGGCCTTCATCGCTTCTTTTATCTCTTCCCTTATTTGTTGATGTAACTTCATACTAATAGATTATCACAATATTTTATTTTTTGGTAGAATATGGTTATGGAACCAACAACTATTATTTTTCTAATCATTGCTTTGTCCATAGGTTTTGTCCTAGCTTATTTTTTACGCCCGAAACAAGAGGGAAGTGACGAGACAGGTCTCAAACTTATCCTCCAGCAGATAAACGAGCTAAACCGCGTGGTGGATTCCAAAATAGGCGAAAGCGCCAAACAAATGAACGAATCTGTGCGAAGCCAGCTAGGGGAATCGGCCAAGTTAATCCGAGAGGTAACTCAAGGTTTGACCAAATTAGACGAAACAAACCGCCAAGTGGTTTCCTTTGCCGACCAGCTTCAAAATTTGCAGGACATATTGAAAAATCCAAAACAGCGCGGAATTTTGGGAGAGTACTATCTTGAAACACTCTTGAAAAATGTTTTAGCCCCAAGTCAGTACCAGATGCAGTATGGATTCAAAAACGGGGAGGTTGTAGACGCGGTGGTTTTTGTTAAAGATAAAATAATCCCGGTTGATTCAAAATTTTCACTGGAAAACTACAACCGTATGATTGAGACTGCCGACACCACCGAAAAATCACGACTTGAGAAACTTTTTGTAAATGATTTGAAACTTCGCATTACTGAAACTTCAAAATATATTAGGCCAGAAGAGGGGACAATGGATTTTGCATTTATGTTTATTCCTCATGAGGCGATTTATTATGACTTACTTATAAACAAAATCGGCGCCATTACCGAAGATACAGAGAACTTGATACAGAGAGCTGCTGGTAAGTACAAGGTGATAATTGTTTCGCCCACATCTTTTCTCGCATATTTGCAAACAGTTTTACAAGGTCTTAAGGCAATGCAAATTGAAGAGAAAACCAAAGAAATTCAAAAAAATGTAGCAAACTTAATGAACCACTTGAAAAGCTACGAAGAGTATCATAACAAGCTCGGCACATCGCTTGGCACAGTCGTGAGTCATTTCAATAGTGGCAGTAAGGAATTTAAAAAAATAGACAAAGATATTGTCCGCATAACAGGGGATTCGGTTGGATTTGAGCCTTCTCTTCTAGAAAAACCAGATACTGAAGAGTAGAGAAACCTTGCCTTTTTGGGCTGTTTTTGTTATATTTTGCGGGTTATGAAAAATGAGTTTGCAGTTATAAATACAGGAGGCAAACAATACAAAGTCTCTAAGGGCGATGTTATTAAGATTGAAAAGCTCTCCGCCAAAGGCGGACCAGCCTCTGGCTGGAAGGTGGGAGACAAGATTGTTTTTGATAAAGTTATGCTTGTGGAAGACGGTAAAGACACCACCATCGGTACTCCTTACATCAAAGAAGCCAAAGTTGAAGCAACTCTTTCAGAAATCGGCAGAAACAAAACTGTTGAGGTAATTAAATACAAGCAAAAAAGCAGATATTTCAAAAAGTATGGCCATAGACAGCCTTGGTTTAAGGTAACCATAAGCGCAATTAAGTAGAACGCCTCCGCCAGGGAGGTTGTTTTATTGGCGGTTTTTCAGGGCGTTTTTGATTGTTTCGGAGTCGGAGTATTCAAGCTCGGTGCCGGTTGAGAGTCCTCGGCCGAGAATGGATATTTTAATCCTGTCAAAGGTGCCCTTTGACAGGATTCCCCTCAAATAAGAAAGGGTATTTTCTCCTTCAGGATTGTAGTTTAGGGCGATAATAATTTCCGACAATCCATCTTTGATTCTCTCATCTAAAATTTCCAAAAGGTTTTTTTGGCGAATTCGTTTTTCCGGATTCTTCTCAAGGATAGGTACTGTGCCACCAAGTATAAAATAATAACCGTTGTAAGCTTTAGTTTTTTCAATGTTTTCAAAATCAACATCGTGGGAGATAAGCATCAAAGACTTCTTGTCTCTACTTTCATCACGACAAGTTGGACAAATGTTAGACACTCGGTGTCTAACATTTGTACCGTTCGCTTGCTTGCCCTTACTTG
>Ga0156301_121_pt1 | contig 32333 bp, 25 predicted proteins | sample RifCSPlowO2_12_FD_107949 | JGI IMG/M metagenome (GOLD analysis project Ga0156301, IMG submission 107949) | Candidatus Zambryskibacteria bacterium RIFCSPLOWO2_12_FULL_39_23
AAATTTTTGTGCAAGGTGATCCGCAAACGCTCGTGTCTATAACATTGTCAGTAGATTTGACTCTGCCCCCAACTGTTGAAACTGCTGTGACTGTTTTGTTTGGAGAGCCGGGTGGAGAAACGGTTACGGTAACTTGATTACTGTCGGCGGAAACCCCCTCTCGAGTAGTGTTAATCTTTACAGTATATGTGCCGGTGCCGAAAGAACAGCCTCTTGATTCAACTGTATTGGAAGATGAAAATGTGTATTGCGGATTGATATTGCCGGGCAAGAAACAATAAAACTTATAATCTATTGCTCCGGTAGCCGTACCAGACACATTGGCCGTAACAGTTCCACTTAGCGGCGAAACTCCGGAAGCTGGAGAGGCCGAAGCCGAAACAGAAAGCGTCGGTGAAGCGGGAGGATTTACGGTTATTGGAACATTGTCCGAGACTTCTCCAAACCAACCAATACCCTCTTTAACCATCCGCCATCGGAAATTATATGTGCCCTGTGTGGTAGGAGCTGTGATATTGAAAGTAAATATTTTTGAATCGCCCGGAGCAATTGAATCGCCCGGGGCAAGAAGAACTCTGGCGCTGGCCAACCATGTACTATCATCCGGTGGCTCTCCCGGCTTCCAGCCACCCAATTTGTATTCGTCAGCTTGCGTCCAAGTCGTATCACCGTCATTTGTCATTGTTAAAGTGACGGTTTGAGTTTGGCCAGTTGTCATGGACGTTGACGGCACATTTTGGGAAATGAAATCGGCGTTATCAACCGGAGCTTGCGGCCAAATGGTTCTCTGGGCAACGGCTTTACCATTGTTACAGTTTAATTCGTAGGTATAGCCATTATTATAATCGGTCAAATTTCCGGTAAAGGATGTGCCTTGATATGATATGCCTGTGTCTGGGATCGGAGTTGGAGTGGTGGCAACACCAACCAAAGTTATGGTCCAAGGTAAGGTAAAATTAAGGTTGAATCTTAAAGTCGTGCTGGTGTTGTATGGAGGAAAATAATCATCAGCTTCAAATGAAGTGATTTGGCATATCGACCTTTGATTAACTTGACAAGTGGCGCTACATAACGCCGGAGACGAGCCGTTATTGCTTCCTTCATCACACCCCTCGCCCGTCTCCCGAACATTATTGCCACAATATGGTCCACCCGTGCCACCATAACCTTCAGAACAATCTAAGGGACAAGACTCATAACTTTCTCCCATCCCTGGTGCGCATATACCATCACCACAACCCTCTCCACCGCCAGCACCGGTACAGCTATCCGTCGCCGGACCGTTACAAGAGGTGCAACTACTATATGCGGCACTGCAAAGACAAGCAGGGACACCCGGCGCAGTACATTCCGCTGGATCATAATAAGCTGATTCACATACTAATGCTGCATCTAACCCCCAACTTGGATCAATACACAAATATTCTCCATTGACTGAACACCAGATAAACCCTCCGTTTGTGCAATCATAACAGCCCCCGCCTGTTGCGCCAAAAAAATCGTCCCAATTACCGTCCCCATTTGTATCCCCATAGCATCCCAGACTTTGAGCATTGGCATCAGATGTGAAAGCGAAAAAAGATGAAAATACGAGGAGACCGATTATTACTGATAATTTTATAAAATCGGATTTTTTGTGATTTTTATTTTTCATATTGAAATGTAACCATAACACCTTTGTCCTTCAAAGAAGAAATGGTTAAAATTATTTTTTGATTAGTTTTTCCCGCCAAAAAAACGGCGATGGTCTGCGACACTGTCTTTTTTGAAATGTTCCAGTCGTTGGTTTTTAGGACATTCTCGTACATAACTGCCAAATCTTTCAAAGACTTGCTTGAAACATAAGATACTGTGGTTTTTGTTTTATCTCCCGGAACAGCCACTGTTCCAGAATAATTTAGACTAGCATTCTCCAAAATGAGCTCAACCGGAAAATCAGGCGGCAAATCCTTGTACAAAGAAATCCTGGTTCCGACAGGATAATTGCCGGGGATAATCACTTCCGGCCCATTTATAAACGAATCGTAATTAAAGTAGGCAAAAGTTGAAACTATTATTATAAAAATGACAAGATAGACTAACTTGGATTTGTATAAGTTACTCATGGGTTTATTATACAACCATCATATAGCATTTTCAATACTTTAAGTAAAATCTGACAAAAGAAACGCCCAGCACTTTCCGAAGAAAATGCTGGACGGTATGAGAGAACTACTTGTGGGAGTAAGTCATGACTTCGTCCACAATTCCCCTGGAAGTCTGACGGCACCCAATGGTCACCATCTGTTTCCCAGAGAATCTGGACCTAGTCAATATCCCACTACTTGCATCACTTAGAGGCCACGTCGTTCCAGGCTTCCAAGTGAGCATGAGTTTGATGTTTTCCACCTCGTTAGCCGAATACTCCCAAGGCGGAGTGGCTCGGAGGTTCAGAAGACCCGGGGCGTTATGGTGAGACAACCCGAATACATGGCCAAACTCATGACCAACAACAAGATCATAAAGCTGGCTACGGGAAAAGGCAATGCCTCCACCCACGATCCGATAGTTGATGATGTCCCAAGTCACAATCGCGTCGAAACCTTTATCTTCGATGGTCTGATCTATCCGCAGTGGAAAGACAGCCGTGCCGGGAACAGCCGAGGTACTGGCATAAACCTGAAAGCCGATTTGGTTTTGGAGCTTTTGAGCCCAAGTGTATATGAGAGAAGCACTGTTGGGCCACTCTTCAATAAACCTCTGCTCGAGCACAATTGAAACCGGGCCATCAAGACGATATAGCGGGTGAAGGCCTGGATTGAAATCGGCTCCGATATCTCCAAAAACCGCCTGCCTGACTGTCAGCTCACTATTGCCTGCCGCATGCAGACAATAGATGAGCAAATTGGTCAGTGCAGTTCTTTGCGCCGTCACGAAAGGCAAGCAACTCTCGGCAGTTACGGTGATTTGGAAACCACCGGTTGTCGAGCGAATGATCACCTTGCCAGATTCGTCAGTTTGAAACTGACCGAAACTGGTTGAGAGCGTTGCTCCGGAAATCGGCTGATTCGACCCGCGTTCCAGCACCCAAAAGGTGTATTCCGCCTCAGCCGGCGGAGTAACTGTTGGAGTTGGAAGTGGAGAAGGGCTGGTCTGGGTCTCATCACAGGCGGACGAGAAAAAAGCCATGGCCAGAACGACCATGACTGCGAAAAACTTACTGCGCGTCATGGTTGGCCTCCTTTTTTGGCCTTATCGAAAATGACAAAGTGCAACAAAAAGCGTTTGTACAGTTCTAAACGCATTATACACCAAAAAGTCAAGATTGGGGAAAAGTCAAGTTCAAACAGTGGATATCCTGTGCACATCCCCATACCCTATTTTCTAGATTTCCCTCCCATTCCCCTAGGCGACGCCTAGGGGAATGGGAGGGAAAAATAAATATTATTTATTAAAGGTCACCCAATCAAAAATCTCTTTATCGAAAATTTCTTTGTCTAAAAAATATTGTGGAAAAACCTTTAGATTTAAAATCCTGCCTCTTAATCTTTTGATTTTCCTAAAATCTAAATAACTGCTCCACTCATATTTATTTAAAAATTCAATGCTTTTTTTAACATTTCGTATCTCCTTTTCTTTCCATAAAGGATCTATTAATTTTAAAGGGTTTAGATGTATATATGAAAAAATGTATTTTGATTGAACATCATTTTTTGTATGAACTGCTTTAAATGGACCTTCAAAAAGTTTTCCTGTTCTTTTATATTTTTTATTAAAGTACATTGAATATGATGTGCAAAGTTTTTGAACGAACACGCTGATTGAATTCGTCTCCTCTCCTAGGTCCCCTAGGCGACGCCTAGGGGAAATGTATAGATGAAAATGATTGGGCATTAAAACCCATGCTCCGATTGAAACAAGTTCTTCCCCTCTATTGAAATCGAAGGCATCAATTTTTTTACCAACAATATCATCCCTAAAATTTATACTTTTTTCTGAATTGCACAAATATAATAATTTTGTAAATCTGTCTCTATCTAGATCATCGGTAAAAATATTTTGCTTGCTGTTCCCACGATTATAAATATGGTAATACTCCCCTTCAACTAAAGCTTCTTTTCTATATGTCATACGTAAGATTATATCATACCTACCCCTAGGCGTCGCCTAGGGGACTAGGGGATAAAAGATAGAGCTAGACTCCGCTTCGGGAAAGGAGAGCTTTGATGGTTTTTAGGGCTATTTTGATATCCAGCCAGAATGAGCGGTTTTTTATGTAAAAGAGGTCATAAGAGAGTTTGGTTTTAGTTTGATTGTAGTCCGTTGAAAATTTCGGCGGAGTTTTCTGGTAAAGCTGGGCCCAACCGGAAAGCCCGGGTTTTATCAAGTGTCTGACATTATAAAAACTGATTTCTTTTTCATAAAGCTCTACGAGCTTTGGTAATTCCGGTCTTGGGCCGATGAGCGATAAATCACCCTTCAAAATATTCCAAAGTTGCGGTAACTCATCAATCCTTGAGGCTCGCAGGAAGGCACCGACTGTTGTCACCTTCTCTTGCCTATTTAACTCGCCATCACCACCGTCATCCAAAGACATTGTCCTAAATTTTATGATATTGACCAGATGATTGTTTTGACCGATTCTTTCCTGTTTAATAAATATTTTTCCCCGGTCATCAAGAATGATGGCTAGAAAAACAAAAGGATAAAAGACCAAAGAAATAATCCCTAAAATAATGGATAGGGCAATATCCATCATTCTTTTTAGAAAGTCGTATGTAAATTTAGGAGAAACTGAAATATTTTCCAAAAACCATGAGTAAGTGACCAAAGACAGCGGAATCCTGTCAAAAATATCTTCATATATCCGGTGGGAGTCAATAAAACGGACTTTGGAGAAAATAAGATTATAGAGATGTGGTAGAAGAGGAGTGATTTTCTCATGGGAGAAATCTATGGCAATAATTTTAATATTATTTGAATAGACATTCTTAATAATATCTTCCTGGATATCAATAGCCTCTATATTGTGAACATCCACCGAAGAAGTGAAAAATAAATCATAACGAGTGTTAACATTCACTTCGTGCAAAAGTTCTTTCATCTCCTCCCCCGCCCCAATCAGTAGCGCCGGCTGTTTCTCGCGTCTTGTAAAAAGAGCGATGCCATAAAGTCTCCAGACCAAAACGCAAGCAAAGGAAATAAAAAGGTATATGAAAAGGATTGTTTTCGGAGTAATGCCGAAGACAGGTATTGCGTAGAAAAATATTATGGCAAAAATACTGTTGACTACTTGAGCGTTGAAAATAACTCCCGGAAGTTTGCTTTTTAGTATAAGGGTGTGTTTTTCATAAAGTCCTGAAATAAAATAGACTAAAATCCATACAATAAAAAGAATGGAGAAAGGGTTGAGGTGGGTTAGAAATAAGTCCCTAGTTGGAATTTCAGCAAAACGCAAATAAAGGGCAAACCACAGCGAAAAAACAAAGAAAAATATGTCGCCAAAAAAGAGGATGACGGCTTCTTTTCGAGTCAGGTTACTCATGTGTAATATGGGTAATACTATGATAAAATGGCCAAATATGCAATCCGATGGGCAAATAGTTAAAGTCTGCTACATCATAACTAAAGGGGTTTGGGGAGGAGCCGGGAAGTATGTTTGGAGCCTCGCTACAAACTTGCCAAAGGAAAAATATGAAGTAGTGGTCATAACCGGGGAGGGCGAAGCTTTGAAGGAAAGGCTTGAAAAATCAGGTATCAAGACTTACACCTTAAGAAATCTAAAAAGAGACATTTCCATAATAAATGAAATAGAAAGTTTTTTTAAACTCCTAAGAATTATACGGAAAGAACGTCCTAAAATACTCCATCTTAACAGTCCCAAAGCCAGCGGGCTTGGCTCGGTTGCCGGAAGACTATTGTTTGTTCCACAAATAATCCAAACTGTCCACGGATTTAGTTGGAACGAAGACAGACCGGAGTGGCAGAAAATTTTAATCACTTTGTTTTCTTGGTTGACCATAATCCTTTGTCACAAAACCATAGTACTTTCTTCCCAAGAACAAAGACAAGCTAAAAAGTTACCACTTGTCAGAGATTCAAAAATAATTTTAATAAGAAACGGTATTGAAAAAATTGCATTTAAAGAAAAAGATACGGCTCGGCAAGAATTACTGACCCTATTTGGACATCCGATGTCCAAGTTCAAAGAATTGCTGTGGATTGGCACCATATCCGAGCTTCACAAAAACAAAGGGTTGGAATATGCGATATCAGCTATAGCGTACATAAAAAAATCTTTCATATTCTGCATTATTGGTGAGGGTGACGAAAGAGAAAATTTAGAGAAATTGATTAAAAAAAATAAATTGCAGGAAAAAGTTTTTCTTTTGGGGTTTGTGGATAAAGCAAACGAATACCTAAAAACCTTTGATATCTTTACTTTAACTTCTTTGAAGGAGGGTCTCCCCTACTCAATACTAGAAGCTGGACTTGCGGAACTCCCAGTTATTGCAAGTAATGTCGGAGGGATCCCTGACATTATTGAAAACGGCGTAAGCGGAATTCTCACAACCAAAAGCAGAGTTGGTGAGATAACTCGAGCAATTGAGTATTTGATGGACAACCCAGACAAAAGAGAACTGTATGGTAAAAATCTCAAACAAAAAGTAGAGAAAGATTTTTCTTTTGAGCAAATGTTAGAGAGAACCACTGTTTTATACATTTAGAAATTTAAAATTAGAAATTGTTTTATACCCCCACCATCTCGTTGGACGCCACATCAGGATGCACCGTCCGGCTCGACTTCTTCATCCCCATCAAAATCCCCAACCCCAAAAACTCTGTTAATAAATGACTCCCACCATAGCTCATAAACGGGAGCGTATTACCTGTAACTGGCAGTAAACCAATATTCATACCTATATGAATAAAACTGTGAATAAAGAAGAATATAAAAAGACCAATACCAAATAAAATCTCAAAATTGCTTCCGCCGCGAAAAGAAATTTTAAGCATTCTCCAAAAAATAATCCCGTAGACCATAAACAAAAGCATAACACCAGCAAAACCCCACTCTTCCGCAAAGGCCGAGAAAATAAAATCGGTTTGATATTCAGGTAAAAATTGGAGCTTGGATTGAGTGCCATAACCTATGCCCTTTCCTAGAAGCTGTCCGGAACCAATAGCGATAATCGACTGGTATGAATTGTAGCCACTGCCTCGAATATCGGTTAAGGGATTGAGAAAATTTTTTATACGATCTTTTTGATATGGAGCAAAAACAAAAAACCATAGGGCCCCGAAACTAAAAAGCCCGACAAGAAACACCGCCAGTAAATGTTTTTTGGATATTCCCGAAACTAAAACCATTCCGAGCCATAGAAAAAAGATAATAATAGCCGAGCCAAAATCCGGCTGGAGGAAGATGAGGCTAAAAATAACAAAGGCATAAAACCCAGAAACCAGGATGTGTCTGATGTTGGCTATTTCAATATGCCGTCTGGAAAAATATTTGGCTAAAATTAGAATTAAAATAAGTTTTATCGGGTCTGTCGGCTGGAATGACAAAAACCCCAAATCAAACCAGCTTTTTGCTCCTTTATATATACTGCCAAAAACAAACAGTAATAAAAGTAAAATTATTGACAATATGAAAAGAATTACAATAATTCTGGTATTTTTTAAAAAGGTCCAGTTAATTACACTAGCCAGAAGAAAAACAATGATGGAAACGACCAGCCAAATTGTTTGACGTTCAAAAAAAAGATTTTTTACTATTCCCCCTTCTTTAAACTGAAAAGAGTTCATGGTGATAAGACCGGCCAGAGAGACCAAGACTACGCTACCAAATAAAATCCAGTCAATATTTCTGAAAATATTTTTCAATGATATGGAATTCATAGAGGTGCGCCAGATTTGAAAGTTTAGAGCTAGATTTCTCGGTAGATGACAGTAATAACATTCGGTTTCTTCGGACAAATGGCCCTGCCTATTTTATTGTAAATAGAACTTAAATCTTCTTTTGACGGAGCAAAAAAGTAGTGAGATGGATTCGAACTTAATCCTCTCAAAAAACCTTCGTCAACGTTCTTGCCAAGACCTATGGTATAAATGGCAACCCCCCCTGACTTAATCTCTCCTGCAATGTTTTGAGCGGAGGCGCTTGGATAATTGGTCTCGCCTATTTTCTGCGGCTCTGTCGGAACCCCGTCAGTGAGAAGTATAACCACTTTTTTACTGTCAGCCCCTCCGCGAATAGACCTTAACTCCTGGAAGGCATCATTTAAACCGCCGGTAATATTTGTCTGCTCAAGAGTGGTGGTGCTTAAAAAAAGATTGTTTACCGCTTCCGTGGCAATATTTTTATCAGCTGATAAAGTGCTTTCTTGTTTTGAGTTCGTGCCGAAAGAAGTAATGGCCACTTGGTCTTGGGCGGATAAATTTTTTATGAAATTTTGGGCTGTACTAATAACAGTTGAAAACGGTTCGGGCGGACTGACGCTCTCTGACATCATGCTTCCTGATTTGTCCAAAACCAAATCCACATCAACCGGATTGAGACATGCTTCCACTCCGAGATTAAATGGCTTCGGCCAAGTAAAGACGAAATCCTGGGTTACTTTTTTGACTAAACTATCAACAAACGAGCGAGAGGCGGCTACCACATTTTCGTTGTTGTCCAAGACTAGCACTACTAGTTCAACTTGCGGTATTGTCTCGGTAGAATTGTTTGTGATACTTCCAGTAATTCTCGGCGTTGTAGAAGCAAAAAGTAGCGTGCTGTGATTTACGGTTACATCCAAGTCTTTCCTTTCATCCTTTTCCCACGGAGCAAAGTTTGTAAACTGGAAATCTGCCGTTTTTGGTTTTTGATTTTTCAAAACGATACCAGTTTCAAAAACGGCAAATTTTTTACCTTTTGGAATGCTCGTCTCCCCCTCAATGGTTGTAATTAATTTGTTGTTTGTATCATAAATACCGAAGCGATATTTTGCTCTAGGATTTTTGGAAGTAATATTTGGGTTTTCTATGTACGCCACTGCACTATAGACATCTCCGGAAATATTGAAAACTTTGGACCATAAGACTACCGGAGCCAAAGCCTCGTTGCTACAAATATTTTTACACGACCCCCCGCAGTCAATGCCGAGTTCACTGCCATTTTTAACACCGTCACTACAAGTTGGTGTTTTGTAAATAATTTTCCAAAAAACCGCGCCGACAATCAGCGCTAGCACCAATATTACACTGCCTCCATATAAAAACCGCCTTTTAGCCGACCAAGATGTCATGCGGATAGTATAACGTATAAAGTATAAGGTATAAAGGTAAAAAATTGGAAAGCAGAAAGTAGTATTTGACAATGACAGTAAAAAGCATAGCCTGATTAAGAGAGGTGGTTATGATGGCTGGTTATATCACCAGACTTTGGTACAAAGACGGTACTCTTGATCGAGTTGAGGTACAGGTCGGTAGGGGGTACGAGAAATTCTGGAGCAATACCGTGAGATTCAGAAATACGGATCCACTGGCGGTCACAAGGGTGGGACATGGCAGTTATGTAGAGGTCCATCGTTTTTGGTTTTTTGGATCACTCATAACTGTCCTGAACTAGCTCTGAAAAAACCCAACAAACAAGGCGCGACATTTCTGTCGCGCCTTTTGATTTGTCTAAAATCGAATCACCTGTTCTGGCGCCTACCTATCCCAGTAGTAGATGCTTCGCATCACTACGGGACATGCTTTCCCACGAGTGAGTACTTGCCCCGTAGCGAGCTTCGCTCTGCTACTAGGGTCATCGGCACTATTGGGCTTAACCCCAGTAGTAGAAATTTGAAAAGTTAAATAATTTGTTCTGGCGGCTAGCTACTTTCCCCGTGAGAGTATCATCGCCTCAACCGAGCTTAACTTCCGTGTTCGGAATGAGAACGGGTGTGACCTCGGCGATAAGCCACCAAAACAAATTATTCAACTTTATTTACTTTTCAAATTTCACTACAGGGCATGCTTCCGTGTCGGAATGCCTGGCCCGTACCGAGCTATGCTCTGGTACTGGGCAGAACAGGTGCCTGTCCCGTAGTCAGCTTTGCTGTACTACTGGGATGACCACCACGTTAAATCACCAACACAAAGAATTCAATCTATTTTGTATATTGTATCTAATTGTAAAAGTAACGTTCATGGCTGTATTATGATAATTAAAAATAAATTTTTAATTGTATTCATTCCATGTAACAGGATAAAGCTCACCCACGAATAATACAAACAGATACTAATCTTTCGAATAAATTTAGTAATTCATTCGTTAAAATTCGTACATTCGTAGATTGGTGGGCTGGTTCTCAAATTTCCTAATAGAAATCGGCTAATTAGTACACCTCGGCTCAACACATTACTGTGCTTACACCTAGTGCCTATCACGTAATAATCTCTTACGGGCCTCAAACGATTCCTAATCTTGAAGTTGGCTTCATGCTTAGATGCTTTCAGCATTTATCCATTCCCGACTTAGCTACTCTGCGGTGCCCTTGGCAGGACAGCAGACACACCAGAGGTCAGTTCATCCCGGTCCTCTCGTACTAGGGACAAATCTTCTCAAGAATCAACGCCTACAGTAGATAGGAGACCAACCTGTCTCACGCATGTTCCCACAAATTACTTTGTGCATTGGACTATAACTTGATCAAGTCCAAAGTCTGTAAAGTCGTAAAGTCTTTAAAGGAAATTCCTTTAGGGACTTTATGGACTTTTAACTTTCGACTCAACTGTTGATGTTTAGTCTCTACGGGCACTTATGAAGTTGAGAGAAGGAGCGAAGAAAAATCTTCGCTGAAGGAGTGTGGGCCGAAAGGAGACTCCGGCCAATCAAGACAATCAAGCTTGAACCAGCGCGAAGCTTACAATCCAAGCGCCTAGTCACTTTCTAGTATTATCAAGTCCAGAAATGCACTCCCGACTCCACACATCCTTCTCTCAACTTCATAAACTTCCCTCGGTATTACCCACACATATGGGTTCCACCGATATAAATCAACTTTAACCCCTCCCTCCTCGTACGAGGAGGGAGGGAACCGCCGTGATTTGATTGATCTCGCCCTGCGAAGCTCGTAATCGAGCGAAGTAGGGGCTCTATCTTTTATTTGCAGAAATAAATTTCTGCAATTTTAAAACGAACTATATTATTTTTTGCCTCTGAGGATTCAGATTGTGGAGGAATCATTATATATCTTGCGATATGATATGAATCCTCCACGGTCTGACATGCCTTCCATTATTACTAATGGTACTGACTATACTTTTTCCAGGTTTTCCACTTCTAGAACTGACGTGTTAGCACCCGCCTCTTCGGCGAGCACTCTGTCTATCTTACTAGACAAGTCGATACGGGGATTATCAATCTTATAGTTCATTACTTCTGGAATAAACGGAGTAACAATTGAAATAAAACGAGTATAATCGTTTCTCCCAATTGCAATTTTCCATTGATTTCTATCTTTCACAATTGTTGGATGTAGATGATACTTTTCCTTCAGAAAATCTGCAATTACTTTTTGATCTTCAAAAGAAAACGAATGTGTGTTCAAGGTGATGTCGCCACCATTATTTGAACCGTCATCCATATACCACACTGCCAACATTTGATCCGAAAAAATCGGTAGTATTTCTGTTGGGAACTTCTTCACTCCATTTTTATAAAAAATTTCGTGAATTATTCCAAAGTTTTTTAGACTTTTTGTGTGAAAGTACCAAGATACTTCTTTTAGATTTCGTTTCTTGTTTAGCCAAGAAATCTCCCTTGGTTCTTTAGAAACTAAATCTTTTAACATCTTATACTTCCACCAGACATACTCTTTTTGTTTATCACCATGATGCACTCGAAGGCGAGCAGTGTAACTAGCTCGTATTCCTTTCGATCGACACTCAAGCCGTACATCGCCAAGCAATGACCCTATAATCACATCTAATTGATGTGATGGAAATGCAGATTGTAATCTTCCCACGATATTATCCATTACCTATATTTTACCACCATAAGTGATAAAAATGTGCAACCGGACTTCACCGTTATGAGTCAGTTTATTTTTATTTATTTCTTATTTATTCTCGTAAATTGTCTTAAGCTGGGCTCATGAATCCTTACCCAGCTCGCGTATCTTTTTAAATGGCGAACAGCCATACCCTTGGGAGCTTCTTCACCCCCAGGCTAAGATGAGCCGACATCGCTGTCGTATTTTTCTCCCATTACTGAGAGGATCGGACTATATCTTCATCCTAATTTGAAATTAGGAGATTGGCGTGTAGTCTCTACGGGTTCCCAAATATAATTTAATATATGAGCCTTCCCACGGTATTGTCCATGGCTAATGGAGTTCACCGTTATAGCCAATTTATTTTTGTATCGCATTACTGCGATAGGCACCCCGATGTTGCTCAATTTTTACATTGAACGTTAAGGTGCCGAACTGCACCGTCGCTATGGACGCTTAGGTGCAACCAGCCTGTTCATTTCTGTTTTGTAACAGGTGTGTGGCTGGTGAATAGACTATATCATCATCCCTCTGCTCACGAGCGGAGGGAGACGGCGTGTTAGCGTAAACCTGTGTTCGAAGCAGGAATACACTCTGATCACAGAAAGTGATCAAGTCGTTACAGGGTCAAAGAGTTTATATTGTAATGATTCAATAATGAATGGGTAGATTAAAGATTGGAATTTTTTAGTCTCTCTTGCTCCAAAAAATAACGCGAAACCTTTATTTTTCTTATCATAGATTTTGGTAGCAATGTCAAAATTTTTCTCAATAGTTTTTTGTAATATTTCTGATTCAGTACGCGTTATGCGACCGAGATAAATAAAACTATTTCTGTTTATTTTGTCATAGTAACCATCATCCATATACCAAACAGCAAGTGTTATTGGATGGATTAAAAAATTTCCAATATCAGTTGGGATAATTTTCTTTCCATTGGGATAGAAATACTTTCGCCATTTTCCAAAGCTGGGTGATGCACTCGACTGCCATCGGCAATACGAGTACGTTGCCTTAGTTTTGGGATGTATTCTTTCGAGGTAACTTGGTGTTCCTTGAAATAATCTGCCGAAAATTTTTCCTTTCCACAAAACATAATCTTTTTGTTTATCACTATGTTCCAGTCTTAGTCTGGCATTCTTCTCTCCGGTTTTTTGTAAAAAACCATCACCGAGAACTGTACCGACCAAGACATTTGTTTGTTGTTTAGTTAATTCCATTGCATCAATTATACATTACATTTTTTCTCTCGACTTCCCACGGGATTGCGCACTCTAGAACTCCTAAAACTTTTTTACAAAAGTTCGGAGAGACCTGTGCGTGTCAACCGTTATAAGCCGTTTATACCCCGACCTAGATCGTCGGGACACAGGAGTAACACAAAATTATTTGAGTCATGATTTTTTATAGTATCTGCGGAACCTGTGAAAAGGTGAGCAGAAAGAAAATTTTCACCAGAAAATTATTCTGTTACTAGAAAAAATTATGACGAAAAACAATTCCATGTATCCTATTTCTCCGCAAATTACTTCGCGGGAGGACAACAAGACTCTTCTAAACAAATCTATAAATAGATCTATCGCAGAGTCCATCCCCGGGGTAGCTTTTATCCGATAATCTCCGGCCGCCTCTAACACGGACCGTCGGTTCACTATGTTCTGCTTTCGCATCTGTTTGGCATGTACGCCTTACAGTTAAGCCAGCTTGTGCCATTACACTATCGCCATGGTTTCCATTCACGGCTAGCTGACCTTAATAAACTCCTCCGTTACTCTTTAGGCATTTTGTTCCCTAATTTATATCTAAGAGATGGAATAATATATGGACTTACAATATTCCTAAACTTTTCAGCTGATTCTGAAATAATATAAAGTCTTAAGTATTTTTGTTTTTGAACATGAAGTTTTGTTTCAATGTCAAATTTTTTACTTAAAACATTTTGTATTCTTTTAAGCTCATCTCTTTTATATCCAAGTGTATGAATAATATAGGTATTGTGTTTTTTGGACTTCAATGACCCATCATCCATAAACCAAATCGCTAAGCTCAATGGTGTAAGTAATTCGTGAATAGAATTTGGAATTATTTTCTTTTTTCTACTGTAGAATTGCTCACCATAAAATTTTAGTAATTCATGTGAATATGTAGAGAAATGATAACTGAATGGTTTATTGTTTTTTAGTCTTATCTTAGGAGTCATTCGCACCCAATTATGTAATTCCTTATGTAACCAGTCTAAATATTCTTTTTGAATGACAGAATGTTCAATCTTTAGTTTATAAGTTTTTCCATTATTTTGAGTTTCCAAATGACCATCGCCAAGCGTAAGACCAACAATAATATCTCTCTGTTTTGAGGTGAGTTCTAGATTCTTTTTGTAATCTTCTATCTCTTTTGACCTCATTTTATTTTAATTAGGTTGATACAACTTAATGTATCTACTTTGTGTCACCACAAAGATCGGACTATATCTTCATCCTTTTTACTGGATGGCTGACATTTAGTCTCTACGGGTATTTATGAATTAGAAGATGAGTGGGTCCGACCGTACGTTCGGACCCAGATGAATTAAGAGCCAAAACTCTGCAATTTTCGTACTACTACGAGCCCTAAGTCTCGCACCACGCCGCCTGATGCAGTGGTTTGCAGAATATTGTTCCAATTGCTGGACTCTTTACTCATCTTCTAATTCACAAACTTCCCTCGGTGTAATCTTAATTATATCAAGATTTCCACCGATATAGTCAACTTTTCTCATACCGTTTTCACGATATGGTCCCCCTTATTTCTTTTTTTCGGTATGAACCACCTAGGAGGCGCCACGGATTGAAGAAACGAAATTACTTTCGCGTCCTCAAGGATAGCGCCCCACTAAAACTGCCCACCAGAAACTGTCTCTCGTCGTTTTTGCCGCCGAGGTTAGAAATTACATCAAACAAAATGGCTATTTCACTGTCGAGTAGATTCCATCCGAAAACGAAACCGTCAAACCTCTGACCACTATGCTACGTATGTCAAACGTAATCTCAATATCAAGTTGCAGTAAAGCTCCCGGGGTCTTTTCGTCTAACTGCAGGTAACCGGCATCTTCACCGGTATTGTATTTTCACCGAGCAAATCCCCGAGACAGTTCTCCAGTCATTATACCATTCGTGCACGTCGGAACTTACCCGACAAGGAATTTCGCTACCTTAGGCAATATTATACTTTCATATAACCTTATGGACTATATCTTATCAGTTTTAATATTCTGATTTTGGCGTGTAGTCTCTGAGGATTTTCTAAGAGTGTCGAATTGTTCTGATAATGTTTCAGAAATATATTCTTTTGAATATTTTCTGTTTTTACCTTGAGCATTCATAGTAAATGCTATGTCTACAATTCGTTTGAACCCTCCAATAGTTAAATGCTCCTTTTTCATAATCCTATCTATAATATCGGTGAATTTCTCAAAATCTTGTGTTTTCGTCGCTAAACGATATTTTCTGAAAAACGGAATTATTTTTTCTTGAAGAGTCTTGTGATTTTCAACCGTGTACGTCATCACATTATATGGTGACGTCTTGCGGTGTATTCTTCCAGTTTTAAAGACATGATCTTTAAGAAGGAGAAGCACATCTACATTGTTTTCATGTTGATAAACTTGAAAACAAGGATTTAATATCCATTTCCATCCTTGGCCCGTGCCATCTGAATAGACGTAATATTTTTGTTTTGTCATCGCGACACTGAAACTAGACTCACCATCTACAAATCCAGCCATGAAATAGTTTAAATATTTTCCAGGTAGTTTTGATAGACGGTCATAATATTCTTTATGTTTTTCTTTTTTCATTGTGTTAGATGACACTCTTAGAATCTTTCCTGCTGATTGTTCGCGTCGGCTTTTGGATTTTTACCGTCAAGGTACCAAAAGTTCATTGCGAGTTTTCCAGCATTTGGCCAAATTTTAGAACGGCCCTTTTTGTTTCCCGGCACTTTCTTAGAAAGTGCTGGGCGTAGCAAAATTACCGTTCATTTTGTGTAGTTTTTTGTATAATGATGCACAACTTTATTTTATCATCAAAAACTTTCTATTGTTAACTCATTGTCGCCAATGAGATCGGACTATATCATCTCCTCGATTTCTCTCGGAGTTCTGCGTATAGTCTCTGAGGGTTTCCTTCGATTTCTCTCAGGATCTTCCCTGCTGATTGTCCGCGCTGAACAGATTTTCACTACTTGGTGGTTAAACCGCCAAGTGAGTACTGTTAGATTCTCGGATTTTCCAGCATATAGCAGAATTTTTTGTAACTACAACAGTCCAGTCTATAGTTACGGCCGACATTCACCAGGGCTTATATAGTCAGCCTACAATCTTGCGATTTTCAGTTACCATATTTGACCTTCTGGCATTGGTCAGGCATCACCCCCTATACATCCTCTTGCGAGTTCGCAGGGAGCTGTGTTTTTGATAAACAGTTGCCAGAGAGACTTTTGTTGCAACCTCGCACGCAGCGCGAGGAAATCCAAATTACAAAATCCAAATGACAAATCAATTACAAAATCCAAATGACAAAGTTTTTAATTTTGAAATTTAAATTTTGAATTTGATTGGAAATTTGAAATTTGAGCTTTGAAATTCCTTGTGCTACGCACAAGGTAAGCCTTATTCCGAAGTTACGGCTGCTTTTTTGCCGAGTTCCTTGGGGATCTCTCACTCGTTCGCCTTACTCTACTCGAGCTGACTACCTGTGTCGGTTTACGGTACGGATTTCTGCGTGTTATGCTTAGAAAATTTTCTTGGAAGCGTGCTTTGTTGAATCCCTTTTGACGTATCGCCAGGTTTAAATGTTAATTGGTATTCTCAATTAAGAGCTCGTGCGGATTTTCCTACACGACTACCTTCTAACATTTACTCAAATCCAATAATGAGCTCAACATACTACACTCCGTCATTCCATCGCACACACAGAAAGTTCGGGAATATTAACCCGATGTCCATCGGCTGCGGATCTCTCCATTGCCTTAGGCCCGACTAACCCTGCTCTGATTGACATTGAACAGGAAACCTTAGTCTTTCGGCGTGAAGGGTTCTCACCTTCATTGTGGTTACTTGTGCCAACATTCTTACTTCACAACGCTCCAGCGTGGGTCACCCCTTCACCTTCACAGCAGATGCGAATACTCTCCTACCGCTCCGCTCGCATCTCGCTACACTCGATGCTTGCTAAATTTAAAATTGAAAAATCAAAGTGTAAAATGACAATGCAAAATTAAAAATTTTAATTCTCGAAATTCCTTAATTTTACATTTTTAACTGTCATTTTGATTTTTGATATTTACATTTTACATTTAGTTCGCCTCGAACACAGTGAGATGCGAACGAAACCCTCAGTTTCGGTACTATGTTTAACCCCGATTATTTGCGGCGCGGATTCTCTTACTGAGTGAGCTGTTACGCTATCTTTAAAGGATGGCTGCTTCTAAGCCAACCTCCTCAGTGTTTGAGAAAATCCACCACCTTAAGTGTACTTAACATAGATTTAGGGACCTTAAATAGAGATCTAGGCTGTTTCCTTTTTGACGTGTGGAGCTTAGCCCCCACCGTCTAACTGCCGTATATTTAATCTTCCGTATTCGGAGTTTGATAGGTCTCACGAGATTGCTCCCTGTTGAGACCTTCCAGTGCTCTACCCCGGAAGGATACGTACGACGCTAGCCCAAAAGCTATTTCGGAGAGAACCAGCTATTACCAGGCTCGATTAGCTTTTCACTTCTTATCACAAGTCATCCGGTAGTATTGCACGGCTAAACGGTTCGGGCCTCCCAAGGGATTTCTCCCTTGTTCACCCTGCTCATGACAAGCTCGCTCTGGCTTCGGGTCTGTACCACACGATACTATAAATAAATATAGAAGCGCGCTATTCACACTCGGTTTCCCTGTGACTCCACCCCGATGAAGGGCTTAGTCGAACCGCGTAGTACAACTCGTTGGCTCATTCTTCAATAGGCACGCCATGACGGCGCCTCACTTCGTTCGCCACCTAAATTCAAAATGAAAATATCAAAATGAAAAATTAAATTCTGAGAATTTTCATTTTACACTTTGATTTCTTATTTTTACATTTAAGCGGTGTCGAACGCAGTGAGACGCCGCGCTGACTCCTTGTAAGCATATGGTTTCAGATCTATTTCACTGTCCTAATCGGACTTCTTTTCACCTTTCCCTCACGGTACTAGTTCACTATCGATCTCAAAATGTATTTAGCCTTACCGGTTAGTACCGGCAAATTCCTCCGAGCTATTCATGTCTCGAAGTACTCAAGAACAGAAACAAAGAAGATATTATATTTTCACTTACGGGACCATTACCCTCTAGGGTCGCGCTTTCCAGCGCGTTCAGTTAACATAATATTTTTTAACTCCTCTCATAATAAATTATGACGTTTCTGCCTTACAACCCCACGCAACTAACCGAAGTTCGTTGCAAGTCTATAAAGTCAAAAGTTTATAAAGTCCTTAAAGTGGGATGCAAATGCATTTCACTTTATAACTTTACAGACTTTAAGGACTTTCGACTCGCATCTTACCTCAGTAAGGTGCGTGGTTTGGGCTTTTGCGTTTTCGCTCGCCGCTACTTGCGCAATTCTTATTAGTCTTTTTTCCTCCAGGTACTGAAATGTTTTACTTCCCTGGGTGTACTCTGTACATAATCTGCACAGTTCCAACACCTCACACAAGATTGATGTTCAAAATCAAAATTTAAAAATCAAAGTGTAAAATGACAATGCAAAATTAAAAATTTTTAATTCTATAATTTTACATTTTCAACTGTCATTTTTATTTTTGATATTTACATTTTACATTTCAAGCATCTCACCTCTGTGAGATGTTGGAGGGTTTCCCCATTCAGAGATTTCCGGATCGCAGGTTGCTAGGCACCTCCCCGAAACTTATCGCAGCCATGCTACGTCTTTCATCGCCATTTTGAGTCAAGGCATCCACCATACGCTCTTAAATTTCCCATTAGGAAATTTAAAAACCACATGACTGCAAAATATCACCACTGATACTTTGTAATCATTTACCCCAGTAGTAGAGCAAGGCTCACTACAGGGTTTCACTTTATCCTGTTACATAAAATTAATATGTAACACTTTTACTTACTTTTACCTACTCCATCTACACTCGAAAAGACCCCAGTCTTTTATTAAAGTGCGATGGTATGAAGTTTTCAAATAACTTTCTTTTCTGAAATTTCACTTTTCACCCATCCGAAGAATTGGGGTTGCGGAATCAAAAAACCGCTCTTTTCAAAGCGGTTTTTTGAGCAACAACCAAATAGGCCGTTATCTATACCGCTGTGAAATTAAGTGAAATGTAAACATATCTGTGATGAGTTAGAGTATATAGGAAACCTCCTATAGTGTCAAATCCTATTTTATCTAACAACCTGGGGATAAAAAAGCCTTTTGATACCGCCCCACTTAGCGATCTTATCCGGCCGACTAAATCACCAAGTAAGATTAGTCTACACATACATTATAATAGTGCTATAGCACTATTATAATGTATGTGTAAAATATGCATGTAAAAGAATTTCAAATAAATGCGAAAACCCGCTCAAGTTTTGCAAAGCAAAATTTGAGCGGGCAGACCGTCCTTGCAAACGATTGTCGCAAGACGATAGTTTAGAATGCCTTCCTGTACTTTCTCGAGGCACGGAAACTGAAAAGCGACCAGAGTAAATCAATGAAACTTCCGAGTACCCCAATCAATATCAAAAACGGTATGACAACGAAAGTGATACTCAAAATCCAGTCCATGGGTGTTGCAAGATATGGCCAGACCACATCTTTCAGAAAGTGAACAAAGCGAGCAATGAGATGCTTCTGAATACCGACTGGATGATGCCAGTCTGCATTTTGAAGCCACCAAAAACCGCAGTACAGAGAAATTACGAAAAAGGTAAAATCTCTTACAACCCTTCTTACTCTGTGGAAAGTCAACCAGCCAACTCCCACAAGCTTGAGCTCCGGCTTCAAATCCGTCATGGAACCTCCAAATATCAAACTACCCCAAAAACCGATTTACGTCAATTGTATGTAATATCCAAATAGCTTGGAATCACCCAAACCCCTAGGAATACCTGTACCGAATAATAATTATGTCAATCAAAAGGCTCCCGAGTGGGAGCTTTTTGGAAACTTTCACAATTTGGATGCAGTTCAAGAAGCAAGATTTTTTGGCGACCAAGCTGTAGAAAACTACTGCGCATAGAGCCAAAAAATTAAGGCGACAAAGAAATGCGCCAAATTTGGAAGTTTTAGTGGTGGGCGATTTCGCTTTGAATGCGCTCAATGGATCGTGCCGCAGCCGCCTGTCCCCCAAGACCGAAAGACAAACCAAGAGCAAGTGACACTGCTACCACAAAGCCTGTGAAGAGAGTCTGGATAAATGCTCCGGCAATTCCCATTTGGGAAAGAGCAACCAGAATGGCAAAAACCCAAACAGCCCATCTTGAAACTGTTCCCAAGAAATTTGCCTGTGAGAGACTGGCTGTGCGAGCTGATGCCACTACTATTCTTGAGAGCACGTCACCAACCACTGCCCCAACTAGCAATATGAGAACTGCAATGATTAGCTGTGGCAAATAGCCAATAACAACCTGTTGTAGAAAAGCTGTTACTTGGTTCAAACCAAGAACGTCAAAGCTGGCAATCAAGAATACTACGATAGTAAAGTATTTGACTAGACTGCCCAAAAAATGACCGGAGTTGAGATTGAGACCGGATCTTTTTATAACACTTTCAAACCCAGCTCTTCTCAAAGCCTCATCAAACTTTATGACCTTGATGAGGTGAGTAATGGCCTTTCCAATGGCAACACCTATGGCCCAACCAATTGCTAAAATAACTATTGCAACAATCAAGTTAGGAATGAAAAGAATCACTCCCGTCCAAAGATTTTGGAAAGAAGTATTCAAAACTTGACCCCATGTGGTTAAAATCATATAAACTATATTAACGAATAATACCCATATTATACGTTAATATCTATACAATGCCAAGCTTGTTTAGCACCTTCCTGTGTGGATAGTCCAAAATGTCCCTTATGAGCTTATCAAACATGGACAAGCGGTATTTGAAGTCTTCTGTTGTAAAATGGGCGTATTTTAGCTCTTTTCCGATCTCCGACTCAAGGGTTTTTATGGTATTTTGCAGTCTTCCTTTCTTTATGTTATCCCCGACGATAAGCAAATCTGCCCGGCTTTCCGGCTCCTGAATGAATACTCCCGCCACTATTATAAGTTTTATTGACCCCAACTTGCTTATTCTTCTCATGATTTCCTTTGATTGAAGCGGCTCTGTATTGATTAAAAAGTTTTGAAGCGGAACAAGATATGAGAAATCTTTATTTAAGATAAACCCCCCATTTTTTTTCCTTTGACCACCACCTTTTCTTCTAATCAAGCCCGTTTTTCTCAAGACCGAAATTTCTCTGCGAACCTTGGATGTTCTGGCTTTTATTCGAAAAGCGATATTTCTGGCATCAAATGCCATATCTGGATTAAAAAGAAACAGCCGCATTATTTTGACCTTGTTTTCACTTCCAAACAATTTAGATAAGGTCTCCATTAGGGTCATTATAATCATCTTTTCAAAAAAAGCTATAGATTGACATATATATCAAATGTGATATTAATACAAATGGAGGCTCGATGGAAAATGTTTTGAGGGTGTTGAGTGGAATCATGCTTGGAATTGGATGTCTACTGTTGGTCATCGACTTCATGGCTATATACGAGCTGAAAAAAGCATCGGCTATTCCACTCCAGACAATTAGTATGACTGCTCTTTGTTTTCTCGGGAGCTTGGCCGCTAGTAGTCTCTCGAAAAAATAGATCAGTCATCGTCCAAACGGCGTACTTAAAAAGTACGCCGTAAAATTTTATATATAATAGTTATTTATTATTTTAAATCTTTATTTTATATGACATTTTAAATCATACCATTTACTAGCGATCGCTGGTAAATAGTTTGATTTAGGTAAAGGTAAGTAATCTCTAATCAAAACTCCCTTAGGTTTAACCTTGGGGAAGTTTTATCTTTAATCCTGAATCTATTTTAATGAGATCTTCGTTCCCTGCCCCTCGCTTGGTAGCTCGGGACACCCGCTAAAATTACTTTAAGGTAATTTTTGCTCCGGCTTCCTCTAGTTTTTTCTTAAATGCTTCTCCATCCGCTTTTTTCATTCCCTCTTTAAGCATACTTGGTGCTGCATCTACTAAATCTTTTGCTTCTTTAAGGCCTAGGCCCAAGACTTCTTTAACAACTTTAATAACAGCGATTTTTGTTGCACCACCATCTGTTAGTTCAACATTGACTGTTGATTTCTCTTCTGCGCCACTTGCTACTGCACCACCTGCCGGTGCTGCTACAGCAACCGCTGCTGCTGAAACACCGAACTTCTCTTCTAAGTGCTTAACAAGTTCGTGTAAATCCAAGACTGACATAGAATCAATAGCTGATACTATATCCTTGAACTTTGCTGGAGTTGATATTGTTTTAATTTCTTCCATGATAATAAATGTAAAATGTAAATCTCAAAAATCAAAATGACAATTCAAAATGTAAAATTGTAATGCGTTTACATTTTGTATTTTACTTTGTCATTTTACATTTTGATTTTTGCATTTTTAATTAATGATAATTATACTTTCTTCTTCGCTATTTCACTAAGTGCCATTACAAAACCCTGAATAGGTGAATTAATGAGATTAACAAACTGAGCCTGCAGAGTCTTCAGTCCAGGAATTTGAGCGATTGAAACCATCTCTTCCCTATTCATGAACTTGCCTTCAAAAATTCCTCCGATAATCTGCACTTTCTTGTCCAAAGACTTTTGGAAAGAATAAATCTCTCTAGCAGAGTCTAATGGATCTGTTCCATAAACTATTCCAAGCTCTCCCGGCATCTCTGGCATATTCCCGGCAATGTTATTTTCTGACAAAGCCTTCCTTGTCAAAGTTTTTTTAGCGATGGTATAACCGATATCCCTTTCTCTCAAAACTTTTCGAATTTTAGTTGATTCGGAAACAGGAAGAGAGTGGAAGTTAATAAACACAATTCCCGCCGAATCTTTTAGAATTTTTTTAAGTTTTGTCAAAATTTCTCCCTTTTTTTCTTTTGATACCGCCATAATGAATAGTTATAAAGTTCTTAAAGTCAAAAGTCTATAAAGGCAGGGTTCTGCTTTACTTTATGGACTTTAGAGACTTGATAGACTTTCGACTAATAATCCGACCTAAGGTTAAAATTGAGTTCTTCACTTTAGATGAAGAAAAATCTCGATAGGGCTTATGGATTGCCTATTGTCTTTGACCTTATGCACCATAGGATACAGGAAGATTATTTTTTGTCAATTATTCTATTTCCCCACAAATAAACGTTTTACAAAACTAAATATACTACTTAAAAAACCTTGTCTTTCTGGTGCTTCGAAAACTTCTATAACATTGGCAAGTTGATTAGAATCTTTCTCTAAAATTTCTGATTTTTCTTGCTCTTCTTGTTCCAGCTGTTTTGTTACCACTTCTACTTTCTGAACAGAAGCTATTTTTGTGTTGTCACCTTGAAGGGCGGGGGAAATATTATTTAAAGCTACTTTAACTTCATTTATTTTTGCTTGTATTTCTCCCAGATTAATTTCTGGTAAGGTAGTGGTAATAATTTTTTTTATTGGATTTGAAAGTGTTATGTCGGCACTATTTATTCCTGTAGTTTCATCCGCGAAAACAACTCTTGTCCCCGTCGAAACTAGAGTATCTTCCGGTATAATGAAAGACTTATTATTATTTGCAAGACTCCACCCGCCCAGATTAATTTCTGATCCAGATTTGTTTTCTATTTCAATACCATCTGAAACTCTTTGAAGTGAAATCAAGGGCAAAATTACCTTCACATTTATTCGACTGACAGCTTGTTTATCAGAACCATAAGCATTTAAAACAATCGCATAATTCCCCGCGTGCCTATAGTTGTGTGTAACTGTTTTACCAAGAAGAGTGGTACCATCACCAAAGGACCATTTATATGTAATGGCTTGTTCTGATAAGTTTTGCAGTTTGGTTGGACTTGCAATAAAGATGACGGGGTTTCCTACTGCCGTTAACCTATCTCTCCCGGCCGAAACCTCAAACTCGATTTTGTTCTCTGTACTACTTAGTGGAGCGGGGCTGCTGTGGGCAGAATTTGCTGTGTTGGTTTGACTGGAACTAGACTGGTCAGTTGTGGTTTCTGTACTGGTCTGCTCGTTGGTTGTTGTACTATTTGAAGACGAGCTAGATTCTCCACCGATAGTTATTTGCTGGCTAGCCGAGAAGGATTGTAAGCTTGTCCTTCCTGTGGCTGTTATCGTTAGTGTGTACGTTCCGACAGTGGAATCTTGGTATAGAAAATTCTTATTGGCTGTATTTTTAGACATTGTTGTGGAAACCGGATTGCCGGAGGTGTTGAAAAATTGGCCTGTTGGAGATATCGAAGTAAAAACAAGATCATGAGTTTCGGTAATGTTTTCTGAAACTCCTTGCGAGTTTTGTGATTGTATAGTGATGGTTTCTGAAGAAACTCCAATAGAAACAGTTTGTGGTTCTGTAATAAATACAAATTGGGAAACTTGAGCGCTAGCAGTACTGGCCATTAAGAAAAAAGTAATTGGAACGGAAATTAGCCTTTTCATCAAATTATAAAATTAATTTTTAATTGTTGCTTGAATTGCTGAAGCAGCGTTGTCGCCACTAGCCGAAGATTTTTTCTCATAAAATCTGGTTGCGAAAATAATCATTAGACTGACAGAGATAATGGCGGCAAAACCCAAGAAAAATTTTATAAAATCTTTATCAAAATATTGAGACATCCCAGTAGTAGAAAATTAATTTATAATATATATCTTTATTACTTTATATAGTAACTAATTCTTCATATTTGTTCAAATCTGATATATGTAATTTTCACTACGGGATAGCCCTGTAGTGAGCTCTGCTCTACTACTGGGACATTGTTTTATTGTAAACTAGCTTTTAGTTGGAGAAGGCTAGCATCATTGGGTATTTTAGATAAACCTTGGTTAACTATCGTCCTGGCTTTATCCAAATCCTTAAAAATATCCCTGTAAATTTCAGCCAACTGGACATAAAGATAGGCTTGATTGGGAGCTTTGGATATGGCTTGTTGGTAGTACACCTCTGCCTGCCCGTTATCCTTCAAAAAATAAGCGTACAAATTACCTAAATTACCAAGAGAAATGTAATTAGTCGGAGCAAGCCGCCCGGCGTATTGCCATGAAAATATCGCGCCCTGATAGTCCCCGGCCATTTTTTGATAAATACCTAGATTAATCCATGCTTTAAAATCCGTCGAGTCTTTCTTTAATTGAGCCTGCAGTGCAAGAATTTTTTCAGTAGCCAGATTGCTGGCCTCCGGGGAAATCATGGCCCCGGCATAAATTGTAACTTTTCTGTTTAGATCTGGCACTGGTTGTGGAATGCCTCCACCGCCTCCAACCTGCTCTATCTTATAATTGCCTGTACCTTCTATGTTAACGAGATCAGTATTGTTTTTATCAGTTGTAGTAGTTGTAGTCGTGGCTTTAGTGGCATAAATATCCGGCAAATTATCTGTATTGCGAGATTGTCTATCAAAAAAGATGTAGATAGCAAACAGCGCAATAATAACAACAGCACTTCCAATAATTTTGTGTGTTTTTGTAATCATTAGAAATAGTATAAACGACAAAAACTCCCTTTGCAATCAAAGGAAGTTTTCGTCTTTTTTGGGTTTGCTTTAGAAGCCTTTCAGTTTAGAAACCTCGGCCATTTTAGCTCTAGTCTTCGGTCCGAAAACTCCATAGCCTGGCGCGCCCGGTCCTGCTATGCCGTACTTGACTTGGAATTTCTGAATGGCCGTCCTGGTCAATGAGCCGAAATAAGTGGTTTCATTGCCCGGTGAACCAACGCCCGATGAAGCTATCTGTGTATCTGAATCGGAATTTAGAACTTTTTGAAGATTTTTAACATCGGCGCCGGTGCTACCGACAATTAAATTTCTACTGAAAACAAAACCTGTGCCGGACCCTATACTGACTATTCCGAGTTGGGCTTGCAAAAGCTGAACTTGGGCCAGCAGAGCGGCAATTTGATTTTGTAGACTGGATGTGGATGATGTTTGAGTGGTGGCTGAAGAAGCTGTTGGAGTAGCCACTATTCCCCCGCCTCCGCCCCCGCTACCGGTGGAAGTGGTGGTTACTGGAGTTGAAGGATTGCCAGAACCACTGCTACCACCCCCGCCCCCACTGCCTATATTAACACTGCAAACGGTAGTGCTTGGGGTGATAATAACCGCCTGGGTTGATGTGGCCGACAGACTCAATTTTGATACGTCCGCACATTGGTTAGATGTGATATTTCCGATCGGCGCATCGCTTGATAGTGTATATCTGTCAGCTGAAGTTACTGAAAAAAGAGAGTTTTCCAATAAATTCACCGTAAAACTGGAAGCGCTCACCACGATTGACTCCACCACCGAACTTTCCCCATCAACATTCAATGTCATTCCCCCCACAGAGATTATGGCTGAAGAAGTAAGCGAGACATCATTATAGTCTGCCAGAGCGATAAACGGAGCCGACAGAAGGCTTAAGTAAATTATTAATTTTTTCATCATAGTGTTTTTACATTATCTCGTTTAACGCAAAGCCATCCAATACCATGCATTATCTGTTGGATTTCTCGTACCAAGCCCGGATAAATTCACATTTAAAACTGATACTTGAATACCAAGAGTAGTTGATGAAGCACTAACAAATATTATGTCTTTATCCTCATCAGCGGCACCGTTAATCTTTGGGGTTACAAACACTCTCCATCCTGTACCATTCACCGCTTCACTACCTGTACAAATAACAGAGACTGTGGAAGAGCCTGTAAGAGCTCCTATAGTTGGTGTACATGTTCCAAAAAGTAATTGACTTACTCCTGAGCCATTTCCACCAATAACCATACCTAGAGAAGCCGTGGTTGTACCTGTCACCCCCAAAGCCACATAAGGCGATGTAGAAGCAATACCAACTTTAGCGCTTGATGAACCGATAATAACCGATGTGGCTGTGGTTGTGCCAAGGTTCAAAACTCCGCCACCAGCGGTATCAAGACCATATCCGGCAACAACTGTCATGTTACCGCTTGTTGCAAGAGTACTTGAAGCATTGACCGCGCCGGTCAGTGCAGAAGCTCCAGTGACAGTTAGAGTCCCATCTGTACTAATATTTGTACTTATGGTGCTGGAAGCCGAAGCGGCCATAGCACTCATCAAAATACCAAACAAAAACAAGGACACATAAAAAACGAATTCCTTTCTAAAAAATATTGTTTTTAACATATTTATTATTATTCTAATAATTTGATAACTACACACTCTCGGTTTTTAAACCGACTTCTTAAAATTATACTCTTTTTTTTGACTAATGGGTAATAATCTGGGCTAACTGTGGATAAGTCGGCTATTTAGAGACAACAAAAAACCACTCAATCCATAAAGGAAAGGTGGTTTTTTGTTAACTTAGGCTAAACCAGACCGACTAGCTAATCCAAGGATTAGTAAGATCGAGACTGTAGAAGACCTGAAGTTGGGAAGCCTACGATACCGTATCCTGTAGTCCAATCAACTGAACTAAAGACGGCGGTCGAAGTTGCGTTTGGTGACCAAACGAAGTTACTTGTAGCAAGGGTTGTACCATTTGCAGTACTTGTAGCTGCGGATGAGTCTGCCAACATCTTTGTCACAACTGAAGCGCCAGTAGCGTTGGCTCCGATAGAACCTCGAAGTTCAAAGTATCGAGTTTGTCCTGCAGGAACCTCAACTGGGTTAGAAGCTGTTTGGAAGTCAAGAGTAGTCAAGCTGCCTGTAGATGCACAAGTACTACTTGCGTTAGTCATGTTGACTGCACCATTACTACATGTAGATGTAGCTAGGTTTTCGTCAATTTGACCACCACTACTTGTTCCACCAACTGCGAAGTTTCCTGACATTGCTGTTGAGTATCCAGAATCAGTGTATCCGAACAAACCAACATTTGTAACCGCCAATGTTGTTGTAGCTAGAGTGAAGGTGAATCGGAAGATGCCCACGTCTCCAGCTGAATCAGCCGTTACCTTGAATCTCATCAGTCTGCCATCTCCAATACCTGTACTTGAAAGTGATTCAAGCGCGATGGTTGGGAATGTGTTGAATAGTCTTACTCCAGCAACACCAGCCGTGATAGCACTAACTGTAAGTGTGTTACCAGACGATAGACCGGATCCTTCGGCATTTGTAGGGTCAATCTTGACTAGATCTCCCTCTACCCCCGTCAGTCCTGTTCCAACATCCTGGAAGTCAGCTTTAACAGTAACTAGAACGTCTGTATCTTTTGGAAGAAGCAGAGTGCTATTTAATGTTGAAGTTGCTGTTGTGTTTGAACCGGTGAAGGTTGCAGTACCTATAAGTCCACCTGAAGAGTTGTATAGGTAAACTGTACCCAAGTTTTGAGCAACGTTTGCACTGTTACCAGCAGTTACGGCTGTTAGAGCCAAACCAATCTTTGATAGATTGACTGACTCGTTTGTAGCTCGGAACTTGATAACCCCCGTGGTTACACCTGTTGAACCTCCAGCCACTAGCTTATATGCCGGTGATGATGGATCAACTGAACCGGTGAATGAACCTGTAGCAACCGTCATAACTTGACCGTTATTAGATGTTAGAGTTTCCGAAACACTAGCTCCCGAAGTTACGCCTGTAACTGTTGGATCGCTGGTGCTTAGAAGACCCCATTGCATCTGGGAGTTGGCGTGAGCTGAAGAGGCAACGTTACACTCAAGTCTAAGCGTCTTAACTACACCCTTTGCAATAGTAAGTTGCTGATCAAATGTAAATGTCTGACTAAGTGCTGTAGATGTTGCAACGGTAGTTGAAGGGTTAACAACGTTTGAACCCGTGTTCAAAGGTGTTGCGCCATCATAAACCTGACATGAAGTCATAATTGTCTCATCTGCCGCAAATGATTGTGAGCTTCCGTTGTAATAGAAAGGAATTGCTCCCAATCTGACATCTTCACCTGATGCTGAAGCGTCAAACTGATAGTTAGCGAATGTCACTCTGCCACCAGGAACGATTGAAGCCGCGCTTGGTGTAGCGGAAACAGTAACAGTAAGGGCCGCTGACTTGACAGTCATGGTGTTCATACTGAATGCCCCGTTTGCCGACAAACTGATGGTGTTACCCGTTGTTTGTCCAGTGACACTTGTCCATCCCGATGAAGGTGTAGCGGACACTATTACTGTAGCCCCGTTAGGTGCGCCTGTTGGGATTTTACCCTTAATAGTGTAAGTACTTATTCCAAGAGGGAAGGTGATTGTGTCTGTGAATGTAATTGTACAACCTGTTGTACATGTTGATGCCTCGTCAATTGGGCCGGCAATCACCGCGCCGTTTTGATTAACGATAGTGATGCTTGTGATACCAGTTGAAGAAGTCCATGATCCGGTTGTAGCAATGGTGAAGGCCAATGATTGTACAGAGATAGGTTCACCCTTGATGTCTGTTTGGAATCCACCGAGTACTTGGTTAGGAACGTTTACAGCAATGTTTTGAGCGGCAACTGATGTTGCTTTTCCGATTGATGTAACTGTACCTGCAGAAACCGTCACAATGTTTGCTTGGAACCAAGGTGTGCCTGTAGTGAAATTACCGCAAGCCTGTGAAGTTGAACATGTGACTACAGAGTTAGAACCTGCTGGAGGCGTAATTCCATAACCATATGTTACTCCGGATACGTATAGGTCAGTTGTTTTGTAGAGATCAAATTTGATTGTTCTACCAGCTGAACCTGATCCTGTTATGTCACCTTGAACGTAAATATCTTTTGCAAGACCCTTGTCAATAAGGAGACCTCCAGAGAAGTTTGCAGAATAGTATTTACCATCCACTGAAACTGTTGTTGGGTAAGCAGTACCATCAACATAGACCATTACATTTGAAAGGTCGTCCTTTGATGCTGAACCCGACTGATTCCATCGTATTGACCAAAGTTTAACCTGTTCTGCTGAACCGGCTGTAACTCTGATACCGGAGAATTTGTAACCAGTTGTGCCAATTTCCTTACTTTGGGATGTCCCTGGATCGTAAGATGAAGCAGCAATCGTAACACTACCCAATGTTAGGGAAGCGTTTATGGTGTGCATTGCACCTCCGATAGGAAGGGATCCGGAAACTGACGCTGAAGTGTTGACTGCAACAACATTTAAGCCGACCACTTGTCCAGCGTATGCACTAAGTGAAGCGGCCATGTTGCCTGCAATTGTAACTGTTTGAGAAGTACCTGCTGGAATGACAAATGGCTCACCCACGTTTGCTTGGTGGTTTGAGTTCAGTGTCTTTGCAATACCGATCTGGGTACCATCGCTCTTGAGTAGAACGACGCCACCGAAGACAGCGTCCACTCCAAGACCTGTTCGCTCTACCGTAATAGAATTAACTGTCACATCAGATGCTCCTGCTGTCAGGATAACTGTTGTGAAAGGAATTCTGGCTGCACTTGTTGGTGCAAGAGAATTTGCAGGTTGTGAACCAGCCACGATTGATAGTCCGCCTCCAGTTGGAAGTGAAGGACCAACAACCACTGTGTTCATTGAGTTGAGCTTTGCCCTTGTGATTGGGCCGACATAACCAACTGCTGGCGTAATTCCATATTTATTCTGGAATTTAATAACCGCTGCCCGTGTAAGCGCACCAAAGTATGAAGTTTCATTCCCCGGTGAACCAACACCTGAAGAGGCCACTTGGGTATCAGCGCTCATATTCAGAACCTTTTGAAGATTCATAACATCTGCGCCGGTACTGCCAATAGTCAAGTTTGTATTGAAGGTGTAGCCTGTAGAGCTACTTCCTGTCGTAGCCGCAAGTTGTGCTTGCAACGCTTGAATGGTTGCCAGCAAACTGTTGATCTGCGCTTGCAAATCCGAGGCGGTATCGGCACTGGCCAATCCTGGCGCGAATGCAGAAACTGCCATAGCGAATCCAACCGCAACAGCAACATATTTTACAGCTATTGATTTTGATAAAGTCATATATATTTAATAAAACAACCCCTCCCTACTTTACTATTAATAATTGTGTAGAGAGATGTTATTGAAAACAATTAACTAACTTCTTAACAATTCTAGATACAATTACAAAATACAAATTTTCCATAAATATTTCATAATCATACCTACATACTAATCCCTCACTTTAATTGTTTACTTTTGCACCTAACTTAATCTTTACTTTGAAAGTAAAAACGTGCTGACACAAAATGAATCGACACAAAAGTGAAGGGATAGATGATAAGTTTGGACGGAATTTCTGAAATGCGGACGTAAAGGAAATTGTGCGACAAGTTCTGAAGGCGCGATTCTATAATCGCGCTTTATAAAATCCATATTTATCCGCACACTAACTTTAGCATCGCTTTACCGTGTTTTTTCAAAACACAATACCAAAGTTAGTGTGTGGATTTATTTGTCAAATAACTTTCTGTTCTGACAAAGAGAATGTACAGTGAATTGCACAAGGTGCCTAAACACCTGTACAGAAACCATTATATAGTCTCCTGACAAGACTTTCAAATAACCGTGTGGATAACTCTAACTTTTTAGCCATTTTTGGATAAAACAGCCAAAATACGCCACGGAAACCATTATTCCAAAAAGGGCGATGAAAGTCAATGTTACTCTAGAGAGAGGCAATAAGTACACCCGTATTTTACTCCCAATATCCAGAAAAACAGTATTATTATGGCCTAATATTTATGCCAGAGAGTACTTGCTCCAGCGCCTCTCTCCAGTTCTTTTCAGTACCCCAGCTTTTATGAATGAGGTCAACTCCCTCTGTATGGTTTTTTCACTGCAATCCTTTATGACAGCAGATATGTCTTTAATCGTTAATTCCTTTTTTTTCCTTAGTAAATTTAAAATTATATTTTGGCGATTTGACCTTTTAAACTGGTCTCGACTCTTTAAAAGACTGTTGTCCTTTATACCACCTCCACTGGATAAATATCTGTCCTTTATACCCAAACCGACCTCTTTAACATTAAAAAATGATTTTGGGATAGTACCATCAACTGCTCCACTGTGGTTTGACATTTCAGAGTCCATAATTCCGACTAAACTTGAAAATTCCTTCTTTAAAATAGTGAAATTCATATTGGATAACAACCCCCCAAAAGAAGATATTTCTAACAAAGAGACTAGCTCCAAGATAC
>Ga0156301_123_pt1 | contig 22082 bp, 22 predicted proteins | sample RifCSPlowO2_12_FD_107949 | JGI IMG/M metagenome (GOLD analysis project Ga0156301, IMG submission 107949) | Candidatus Zambryskibacteria bacterium RIFCSPLOWO2_12_FULL_39_23
ATAAAATTATTCGTGACTACATGTTATATCGATGGGTCTTTTGGCGATGTTTTGTTTTGTTTAATTTTATTTAAATCCACCTCGCGAGCTTTCAAATCGTCTATTGTTTTATTTAGAAGGTTTGTATTAATTTTTAATTCGTTCCCGGCATCGCTTGTAGTAACGTTGAAAAATTCACCACTGCTTATTTGTAAGTAAAAATACAGTGCGAAAGAAACCATTATGAGCATAACAACTATGGTAGTAATTAAAATAATAGTCCAATCATAAATGGGTCTGACCCTTTTCTTTTCGTAAGAAATTTTTTTGGGGGTTAGCCAGCTATACCAGTTTTTAATTTTATTTAAAAAATTAGACATATTATTTATACTTTAATACCGCAATTTCAAAGGCGCCTTGCCAAACAATGTTGGATAAGCTTGGTTTTTTGCCGTCCAAAGTTTCTCCTTCGCTTCCCAAAAAAGTGAATTTATTAATTTTAATCTTAAATGGAGATGACTCCAGTTGGGATAAAAATGTATAAGTGCCGGCCCAATTTCCTCTTGTTTTGGCATTAATTCTGAAAACGGTTAGCCCCGCAGAAGAAGTTTGTGGACTGTCCTCAAAAATCAGAGAGTCTATGGTTATGGTTAAACCGTTGCTTTTGGCCAAAGTTTCCAAATTTTCAATAAAAGACACGTCGCCATCCTTAGCCACGATAGAATTGTTTATTCGAGAAATATCCGTATTGACACTTTCTATAACTTTTTGGGTTAAAATCAGATAATCCTGTCGAACAGATTCTGAAGATATGTCTTGCGATAGAGTGGAGATGCGTTCATTTTTTGATTTGATATCCCTCCAGAGAAAATAGTAAGCAATAAAAATAACCAAAATAAGTAATCCCGGTGTCCAAAGTATTTTTTTGAATGACTTTTGTTTTGGCATTTTATTCTTGGATTATTTGCAAGCTAATAGAGAAGCTGATATTTTTATCTTTGGCTAGATTTGATATGGGTAAATTGACTTTATTAAAAGACTTGGAGTCTTCCAAGGCTTTGACAAAAGAAACAAGAGCCTCACGAGTGAGAGAAGTACCTCCGATAATAATTTCCGCCGTATTTTCTTGTCCTAAGATGTAGGCCAGTTCATCTATTTTAATCGAGCTTGTTTTTTTGGAAAGAATGGTATTTATAAAAGGGACTATTTTAGGATATTTAAGAACTGAATTGATAATATTTAATTTAGTATTTATTCCTCTGATAGTGACTATGACCTCGCTTAAACTGGAATCCGATAAATGTTTTTTTATTTCCTCCGATTGGGATGTGACTTCCTTTTCTTTATAAAAAGAGATGAGCCATGAAGGAGTCAGGAAAATCAAAAAAGATAGCTGGAGACAAATAATAAATATGAGTATTACCGTAATTTTTCGGAGTTTGTACTCTGTTTTTATTTTTTCCTTAAGATTTTTTGGAAGTAAATTGAACATGTTAATATAAAACTATACTAGGTCGTCATCGGAAAGAGACAGGCCGATGGCAGAGGCATATTTCAAGGAATCAGAAAAAGTGATTTCTGGGATATTTGCATTCAAATCAAAAACGTTCGTCCAGACATTGCCTAATACTACTTTGTGCTCAAGATGACCGGATAAATATGACACTATATTTTCTTCAATACTGTCCCCGCAAATAATGATTTTTTCTATTTTGCTTTCCGGCTCGTCTATATTTTCTTTGAGAGCATGCCAATAGACGTAAAGTTTTTTGATTTCCTGCAATAATAGGCCTTCATAGTTAGGCGATCCTCGCTTGAGAGAAATTGTTGACGAAAAACGAACTACTCTTTTTTTTGTAACATATAAACCGACCTTTTCCGGCTGAAAATTAACAACAAGAATAGTTTCTTTGTTGTTTTTTGTTAGAAGAGCTCTGGCAACTGCTTGTGATTCTATCTCCAAAGAAAGAGGGGTGAGATTGCTACTTTCCAAAATTTCAACATATTTATTGACTGTGCCGATTGGCAATGCGTACACCACGACATCAATATGATTCTTTTCTTTATGGCTAAACAATTTGTAGTCAAAAATAAGTTCTTGCGGATTAACCGGAATGTTTTCCTCTATTTTTGATTCTATGGCGCTGATAACCTCTTTTTCTACCACCTCCGGAATTTTGGCTGTAAAAAGGTAGGCTCTTTCTTCTGATATACAAACCCGAATATAATCTAACTTCAAATCCCTTTTTAAAGTTTGCAAAATATTTATTACTTCTTCTTTATTTTTTACCTCCCCCGATGTGACAACACCCGGAGGAAGTGGTATTTCCTTGAATTTTTCTATGAAGAATTTGTCATTTTTTTTACTAAATTGAATAAGATGAATGGCTTGGTCAGATATGGAAAGTCCTGCGAAGGGAATATTAAGGTACTGGGGTGGAGGAAAGGCTTTAAGTATTTTGTTAAATCTCATTGATACAATTATATAGTAAAAAAAGCCTACAGTGAAGTAACTTGTAGATAATATCCAGACTTTCTACTTTGCGGAGACCCCGGGAGAAACATTTGGTGAAGATTCAAGTAGTGAAAAAAATTGGCCGCTCCCTTCACCGCCACTAACTGCCAATATCATTCCTTGGCTTTCCAAACCTTTTATGATTCGTGGTTCCAGATTAGCCACAAAGGCGCATTTTTTGCCGACAAGAACTTGCGGGTCGGGGAAAAATGTTGAAATACCCGAGATAATCTGACGGATATCTCTATCCCCTAAACCAGAGCTTGTGCTCTGGCCGAGCAAACCGCTCTGCGGTTTTAGCCCAAAATCTACTGCAAGCTTCAGAAGCTTGTCGGTTTCAGGAACTTTTTCGGCGCTCAAAATTTCTCCGATTTTTATATCAATTTTTTTGAAATCCTCAAGTGAAATTGTCATATTATTTTCTTTTTTTTCGTTTAGCATCGTGTTTATTTGTCTCAAGATAGCTTTTTAATATTAGAGCGGCTGCGCTGGCGTCGTGCATTTCATTTTTACCCTGTAATCTTTTTGCCTCTTGGGACGTTAGAAATTCAGGGTGCATGTGTATAGATATTTTTAATTTTTCTTTCAGTTTTTTTGCGAAAAGTTTGATTTCTTTCATTATTTTATTGTCTTTTTGTGAAAAATCTTTTGACTCTCCGACAACAATTTCGTCAATATCTTCATCTTTGCAAATCCTTTCCACCTCATCAAGAAGATCTTCCAATGAAGCAAAATCGGAAATAACTTTCAGAGGCATAGCAAAACTTTCAGAAAAATCTGACACGGCCAATCCCACCCTTTTGCTCCCATAATCTACTCCCAGATATTTCATATAATTCAGTTTACACGAAAAATTTGCTAATTGCATTATAGCTATTTTTTGATATTATGAGCCTATGATAAACATAATTTCAACATTAGATACTTTACCAGTTTGGGCACCTGTTTTATTAGTATTATTAGTTTTGTGGTCAACGGTCTGGAAAGGTTTGGCTTTATGGAAATCAGCGAGATTGTCACACAAGAAATGGTTCATTATTTTGCTTGTTGTGAACACTGTTGGTATTTTGGAAATTATTTATATCTATTTTGTAGCTAAAAAATATTCGGTAGAAACGGTAGAAGGAAAATAATCGATTAACTGTAGTGCGGAGGAATGGCTCGAGAGGTTTAAGGCACCGCTCTTGAAAAGCGGGAACTGGGCAACTGGTTCGTGAGTTCGAATCTCACTTCCTCCGCATTATAGTTAATCTCATTCCATCCGTGAAAATGGAAAAGGAAATTGTGGTACAATGGTAGGCATGGAAAATTTTAACGGGCTAAGTAAACTATCTTGGCAGGCTAGCGAATATTTATACAAAGAAAAAACAGCCGACTGGTATTGGATAGTCGGTATCATCACCGTTTCAGTCGCCCTCATAGCTATAATTTTAAATAATGTAATTTTTGCCATCCTTATAATCGTCTCTTCTTTCACTCTCTCTCTCTTCGCCTCAAAAAAGCCCGCCATAATAGACATAGAAATAAGTAACCATGGTGTAACTGTCGGTAAAACCCATTATGTTTATAAAGATCTTGATTCATTCTGGGTGGAAACCCGAGAAAACTATCCCAAAATACTAATAAAATCAAAAAAAGTTTTGATGCCGTATATAATCATTTTTATTGAAAATTTTTCTTCTGAAGAGGTTCGTGATGAACTTTTAAAATATTTGCCGGAGGAAGAACACATTGAACCTTTTTTGGAAAAGTTACTCTTATATTTAGGATTTTAAAATTTTTGTGCTAATCTGCCTTCGATTGCTCTCGTAGTTTAATGGATAGAATGCAAACTTGCGGAGTTTGTGATTGAGGTCCGATTCCTCACGAGAGCGCAAACTAAAAAATCTCCAGAATGAACAACAAAAAATTAAAACACTTTTTTAATCATCCTGGAAATTCTAGATTTTTTACGAGCAGCTGTGTTGGCTTTGAGTAGCCCGGTTTTGACCGATTTATCCAAAATTTTCTGGACTTCCGGCATCAAAGCTTTAGCTTCCTTTATCTTTTTTTCGGAGATAAGTTTTTTGATTTTCTTTATGGTTTTGTTTATAAGCTCTTTTTTGACAGTGTTAAATCCCCTCTTTCTTTTAGAGTTCCGCAGAGCTTTTTTCGCCGATTGGGTGATTGGCATAGACCCGATACTATACTATAGTCTAGATTTTGTAAATAGAGTATTATATGAAATATGATAGGACACCTTAAGGGTACGATAATTGGCCAGGATCCGAAATCAGTTATTTTGGATGTCTCTGGGGTTGGGTACAAGATATATACAAATACAGCAACAATAGGTGAAAGACGAAAGGTGAAAGGTGATAGTGAAATTACAGAATTCTGGATATACACAGCAGTTAGAGAAACGGCGCTGGATTTGTATGGTTTTTGCACAAAAGAGGAGTTGGACTTTTTTGAATTGCTTATTTCAGTTTCCGGCATCGGACCAAAAAGTGCTATGGGAATACTTTCTATTGCCACTCTCCAAAACCTTCGTCATGCCATTTCAACCGGAGACATTGGACATCTGACAAAAGTTTCCGGCGTAGGAAAAAAGAATGCCGAAAAAATAGTCATGGAACTCAAAGATAAATTGGTTGGACTCTCAGTTGATATGAGCAAGTCAATGTCTGGAGAAGTTGATGCACTAGAAGCTTTGAAATCTCTCGGTTATGCAGAACGCGAGGCCAGAGAAGCCTTGAAAAAGGTCTCTGATGTTTCCGATATCGGGGAAAAAGTCAAAAAAGCTTTAAAACTTCTATCATGACAATAAGTTACAATGACGCTTTATTTATTTTTAAATAAAAGTTAAAATTAATATATTAACCTCGCAAAAATAGAAATGGGTTTAAAACAATCATATGAGAACTGGCATAATAATCCGGAGCATCGCCATGTGCATTGGGGACTTTTAATGGTTACTGCCTTAGTTGTTGGTAATTTTTTAGTCGGTTCAATAAACAAAACTTATTTACCGCAATTTACAATACAAAAAATAGAGGCGGCGGGGAGAAGCGTTATTACCGAGAGCGATATCACCTATCTGGGGGCCAAGAGAATGCCTTTTTATACCGGCTTAAACAGCAAGGCCATTACCGGCCGGAACGTAAACGGCGTTGTCCGTTTATTCATATACGGCCCTGACGGAGTCTATGAAGTGGCTGATGACGGCACAGGGTATAATCCCGATTATACGCGGTCCGGGCGGTTTAGTTTAATCACCAGATGGCCGAATATTTTCAAGGACCTACTTAGGACATGGCGAGACGGCGCTCTTGTTTATCCGATGAATTACCTAGATATCGGTGGACTTTTCTGGAATGAAGCTACTCAACTTCTGTACTGGGGGTACATTGACAGCTATGACGGCAGTAATCATTTATATGACTGGGGTCTCGGCGCCACTCGTCTGGACGATCCAACAACAGGCCGGACGACGAGTTACGGCCCGTGGCGCACCGTGGAGGTTGACGGAAATGGACGAAGTTGGTATGGGCCGTATTCTTCGTTTGGCCTGATGGCCGGACCGGATGGCAGCATGGGAGGATTTGGAGGATACAGTAGCAGTTTGACTGCTCCGTGGGGGCCGGAATTTTTCGCCGGCGCTCCCTGGCCGACGGCATCTACGCCATCGGGGCAAAATGCGCCAGACATCATGCTTCCCGATCATTACCTGGAATATTACTATCAATATTTTCCCAATGGCGTTGCTAACGGACCGATTCGCACATTTCGCCGGCCGTCCAACCCTTTCCGCCCGTATATTTTTGATGGGCCAGCCACCGGCGGCACGTTTGCCGATCCGGTTTTGAACAATGGAACATACAGCTGGGCATGGGGGGATGCATTAGGCGGGGCAATTTGGTTGGATCTTAATAATAAAAAAGGAGTAATTTTCGCCGCGACAATAGCCGGCAGTCCGATTACCGATCCGAATGACTGCAACGCGGCGCATGTCTGGTATAGCAACGCCGGAGTCGGCAATTACTATTCCAAGGTTGGCAATTGCCCGCCGCCGGTGCTGATCACCGGGCCGGTAACCACGGCCGCTTTTCCGGCATTTATCATTTACAATCCTGATGATTTACTGGCAGTAAAAAATGGCACCAAGGTTGACTGGCAGGTCAATCCATCTTCCTGGATTGATTTGTCAACCTCGTATAATATCCAAACAGCCCGGATTAGCAGTCTCTCCCACCGACACATTAGCGGATTTTATTTTGACCAGACTACCAATAATTTATATACCATTTCCAACCAAGCCGACGTAACCGCCCCTTGTGCCTTCAATGATCCCTGCGCGCTGGTTCACATTTTTCACATCAATGATGCGGCTCCCGGGGAGCCCGACCCTAAGCCACCCGTGATTTTGCCACCATCACCATCACCCAGCCCATCTCCATCTCCCTCACCAAGCCCCTCACCTTCTCCCAGTCCATCACCATCACCATCACCGAGCCCCGCCCCGTCTCTTACTGCTCCCGCTATGGACAACTTTGATCGAGCGGATGCGACTTCTCTTGGTTCGAATTGGACGCAAATCGGCGGAGCGAATGGAATTTCTGGGAACAAGGTTCGCACTAACGCTCCAGGTTTCCAATCCGATGTGGCATACTGGAATGCAAATAGTTTCAACACCGATCAATATGCGCAAATTACCATTACTAATCCGCAATACGCCGGCATCTTGGGCCCCGTAGTTAGAGGAAGCGGAGCTTGGGGGCAATTAACTGAAAAATTTTATGCCTATTCTTGTCGCGATTCCGGCGGATCGGTTTTTAAACGGGTTAACGGCGTTGAGACAACTTTAGCAAATTTACCCGGTTGTGCATCCGGCGATGTGCTCCGTTTGGAAATTTTCGGGTCCACACTTAAAGCATACAAGAATGGCGTCCAGCAGGGAGGCAATATCACGGACACCAGTATTGTCTCTGGCTCTGCGGGGCTGTATTTCTACAACGCTGTTACCTCTGCCCGCGCCGATAACTGGGAAGGCGGAAACTTAGTTTCATCTCCGGCTCCCGCACCTGCCCCAACTCCAACACCAGAACCTACTCCCACTCCAGTTCCGACACCCACACCCACACCAACTCCCACACCCGATTCCGAATTATTGATTGGGGACACCGTACAAACAACATCCAACCTAAACGTTCGTTCCTCACCTTCAACTAAAGCTACACTACTTGGTACACAACATGCCGGGACCAAAGGAACAATAACAAACGGTCCAACATCAGTAGATGGTTTAATCTGGTGGCAAATCAATTACAACTCCGGAGCAGACGGTTGGTCAATCGAAGATCATCTAGTCAAAGTTACAATTTCAGTACCTGCCCCAACTCCAACACCAGAACCTACTCCATTCACTCCTCCAACTTCATCCACGCCAATTAATACCCAACCGGTAGGCGAACCTGTCATAGTCGATCCAACTCCAATATCAAACAGGACAACTCAAACCATCTCCATTAAAATCAAAACCTGGGTTGATGCCAACGGAACCTGCCCAGCTACCATTTTTTCAGATGCTGACATTGCAGATTGTTTTAGATATATTTTGAACAGAGATTCTTTTACTTGGATCATAGTTGATACAGCCACGCCTACACAATCAACTCAAACAACTATGATAAAGACTCAAACAAACGCAAACACTATTCTAACCCCAATCCAAACCAGTCCAGAAACCATCACCGCACAACCGATTTATTTAACTCGCAGTCTCTACAAAGGAATTATAGGACCAGATGTGATCATTCTTCAAAACCATCTTATCCAATTCGGCTACCTTTCTCCCGGCAACAACACTGGCTACTTCGGCAATCTCACTCATACTGCCGTGAAATCCTACCAATGCGCCAAGGGTATTGTCTGCGGAGGTGACGAACACTCCACAGGTTATGGCTTGGTAGGAGCAAAAACAAGAGCTAAACTTGAAGGGAGGTAGGAATAGTGCGAATATCATCTAATGCCAGAACTACCCGAAGTTACAACTACAGTTAACGGTTTAAACAAGGTTTTGAAAAATCTGACCATAAAAGACGTTTGGTCAGATTATTTTTTGCGAACTAAAAACAAACGCAAGGACACGATTAAAAACAAAAAATACTTTGAAAAGTTCAGAAAAGAAATCTCGGGAGAAAAGTTTAAAAATGCCGAAAGACGAGGAAAAAATATTTTAATCCATCTGACTGACGGCAAAACCATTCTAGTCCACATGAAAATGACCGGTCACCTTTTATATGGAAAATACTCTTGGAATGGCAAAAAGTGGCAAAGCTATGAGCCGTTACTTAAAGACTCTTTCAACCAATTTATCCATCTCATTTTCACCTTATCAAACGGCGAACATTTGGCTTTTTCCGATATGCGAAAATTTGCCAAAGTCGTATTGTTTGAAACAAAATATAGAGAGAAATTGATTGATTTGGCTGGTCTTGGCCCGGAACCGTTGCAAAATCTCTCCTTGGAAACTTTTACCAAACAACTCCATAAAAAACCAGACGGAAAAATAAAAACCGTACTGATGGATCAGTCTATTATCGCCGGCATTGGAAACATCTACTCTGATGAAATACTCTGGGAAGCTGGAATTCACCCGGAAAGAAAACCGAAAACTTTGAAAAAAGATGAGATTATGAAAATGTGGAAAGCAACCAAAAAAATTCTCAACAACTCAATCAAAATGGGCGGCGATTCAATGTCAGATTATAGAAATATTTACGGAGAGAAAGGAAATTATCAGAATGCTCACAAAGTTTACAGAAGAACTAATGAAAAGTGCTTAAAGAAAAGTTGTGACGGAATTATTATTAGAAAAATTATTGGGGGAAGAAGCGGACACTTTTGCAATACACATCAGAAATAATTAATGCTAATATAAAGAGGTGAAAGGCAATGACTGGATGGGCATTATTATTATTATGGGCATTATCGGAGTGGCCCTTTTTGGAGGTATAAAAGGGAGCGGTAATGAAGGACTGATAACCGTTCAGAATCCCAATCCTGTCCAAAATCAAAATGTTTCGCAAAATTCAGCAAGTTTGGAATATCAAATAAAAGACACGGAATTCAAAGTGGAAGAATTGAAAAAATTAGTTCAAGCCGAAGAAGACAAGAAGAACAACTCAAAATATTTTGGAATGATTGATTTAAGGTATGCTAATAGAGCAACTGATCCAAAACAGGAATATCTGACAATTCAGGCAAGCTATAGCGCTACTATTCCAATTAAAATGACCGGTTGGACTTTGAAAAGCTCCTCTACTGGAACAACGGTAAATATTCCGAAGGGTGTTTACCTTTTTTTCACAGGTACGGCAAACTACGAAGAGGATATATATCTGGCCAAAGGAGAAATTTTGTACCTTATAACAGGAATCTCGCCGAACGGCGTCAGTTTCAAAGTTAACAAATGTTCTGGCTATTTAAACCAGTTTCAGACATATGTTCCGTATTTAAGTTCAAATTGTCCCTTGCCTCGCAATGAAAACCTCGACAGTATCCCAAAAACTCCAAACAATGACACCTGCCTGGACTATATTGAACGCTTCCCGATGTGCAGAATTCAGACGGAGTCTCTGCCACCAAGCTGGAGTTATGAATGCAATAATTTTATTTACAACAAGATTAATTACCCTTCTTGCGTAGATACTCACAAAAACGATAGTGATTTTTATTTGGGTGAATGGAGAGTTTACTTGAGGTATTCTGAAAGTATTTGGAAACAAAGCCGTGAAGAAATTGTCCTTTACGACGAACTTGGCAAAAAAGTCAGCACTCTTAAATATTAATAATCCTGGAAATAATAATGCCGAAAGCTACGGAAACGTTTAGAGATTCTTTTTTACCCATCATTTTTATCTCCGCCACAATATCGCTCAAAGCTAAAATCTTGGAATCTACCCCAGAAACTTCATTCCCCACAATAAACAAAACCGGATATCTCACTTTCACTTTTTTGTAGTCAATAGAATTTTTACTTTGTTCAAAAGAAATGACATGGTATTTTTCTCTCTTTAGTTTTTTTATTAAATTTACCGGAGATTTCACACGTTCCCAGACAACAATTTTCTCCGCCCCGAGTGCCACTTTGGCAATATCTTTTCTCCATCTTCCATACTTATCCAAGGGTATCGGAGTATAACCTGATATATAAATTTTGCTTACGCCCATTGTATCAGCTGTGCGGAAAATAGAGCCAACATTGTGAGTACTCCTGATATCGTGAAGCAAAATAGCTGTTTTTTTCTTCATTTGGAAACTATAGCATTATGTTTGAAAATTAGAAATTGAAAATTTCCCTATATTGTATACAATATAGGGAATGCATCCATTCGCCATATTCCCAGAATTGCTGACCTTTCAAATAGTTTCACCATTCTTGCTCCGAATTTCTGTTGGGCTGTTTATTGTTTATCTTGGATGGAGGAGAAGCAAAAAACCTTACAATTTTACAGCAATTTTTTATGTAGCTTCTGGAGTACTTCTTGTGCTGGGATTATACACTCAAATAACAGCGTTAGCAGCAATAGCAATATTAAAACTTGATTTCTATTGGGATTATTGGACAAATAGAAAAACTGTGCCTATTCCAGAAAACCAAAAAATATTATTTGGGGTTTTTATTGTAATATTAATTTCCCTACTTTTAACAGGGCCAGGATTCTTGGCTTTTGATTTACCTTTGTAGTTTTGTAGTTAGGAATAGTTTTTTGCTAAAAACTTGCACGACCCTGACTTGCGCCGTCGCGCTCCGTCTCGCACACGTACGAAAAATCTCCAGACTTGGAGATTTGTTTGTCGTGTGCGCCCAGTTGGGGACGATCCAACGACCTTTCCCTTAAAAGGGGACTGCTCTACCAGCTGAGCTATGGGCGCGTATGCTTTGAGAAATCAAACTGCTTTAATTTTGAATGTACTTTTGCGAGCCGCAGCCATGTTTTGCTACCAAGCAAAACAGGCGAGGCGGGGTCGCAGAAATTCTTGAGCGACGGCGAAAGAATCATCTGTGACCATGATTTTCCGACTAACCCTCAAAATATACCAGAAAATTACAAAATGTCCAAAAACGACGATGCGGTTGTCGATTCGGCAACCGCATTGTAAGTTAGATCGTCAATAATGTCTGTTGGGAAACTTGAAACCAGGCTCCCCTGGCATAGGCCGAGCTTGAGTTTCCCTATTGATTGTGACAACAAGACCCTTACCCACACCGACCCTTCTGGCAATGAGACCAGCCGGCATATCAGTAGTTTTTAGAAGATGGATAATCCTTTCTATTTTTTCGCTTGATATCCTATGTCTCGGCAATCCCATAAGAACCCCTTATCTACACTAACAAAGTCGCCAAATAAATCAACTATCTTGAAAGCACCCATTTTTCAAGCATCACCCCAAGTTCTCCCTTCCCAGTACGAACTTTGTGCGTCATATCCACCAGCTCGGAAGACATATTTTTCAATTCTTCAGTTTTGTAATTTCTGGCGCCTTTTAGAGCGTTTTTGTAAACAAAAGGTGAAAGCCCTGTTTCTTTTTGACTTCCTTCCAAACTGGCCAGGAGCATATTTTTAACCTGCCAGAAAAAGATACCGTGGATTTCTTCCAGACCGACTCCTTTTAACAAAAAACTAATAAAGTCGACCCAAAGATTTTTTTTATTTCTTTCCGTTAAGCCGTCGGTAATGGAAAAAATATTTGACTCAGATTTTACTTTTTCAGCTTTTTTAAATTCCTGAACTTGCTTGGCATATTTTTTTATCTTTTTTAAATTAGTTGAATCAACCGCCCCCTCCAACATCAGAAAGACCTGCTCCGACTCCGCCATTTCTTTAATTTTGTCCAAGATGAAATCTTTTGAATCCTTTTTTTCAAATAGATTGTCCAGCACCACAGTATATTTTTGCTCAAACAAACCTTGGGAGACAAGCAATTCCTCAAATTTGGCAGAATTCCAATTCTCATTATTTATCTTAAAAAGTTCAGCATTTGGGCGCCTTTTTTTAGCTTGCTCCAAAAGCTCATGGAGTTTTTTTCGTGATTTATGGGTATCGGTTCCGTAAATTAGGTATAGCATAAATTAATTTTAAATTTTAAATTTTAAATTGTTTTAGTTCTCCCCAATTCTGGCCGACTGAAATATCTGCCACACAAGTCACCCCATATGTTTTCTTTGAATCAATGATTGACTCCATTATCTTTTTTATTTCCAGCGCAACAGAAGAAACTATATTTTCTTTGATTTCGTAAACCAATTCGTCATGGACTTGGAGCAACAGTCGAACCTCTTCTCTTAGATTTTTTCTCGCAAGAAAATCATCTATTTCAATCATGGCTAATTTGATAATATCCGCCTCTGTACCCTGAATCGGGGCGTTGACCGCCATTCTTTCGGCTTGGGCTTTCATAAAAGGAAGCTTGGAGTGAATATCTGGAAAATATCTCCTACGGCCGAAAAAAGTTTCAGTGTAGCCTTTTTGAACCGTTTCTTTTTTCACTTTTTCCAAATAATCTTTCAGTCCTGAAAATTTACTGAAATATTCATCTAAAAAATTTTGAGCTTCTTCCCTATTTGTGCCAATATTTCTCTGTAAAGCGTTAACTCCCATGCCGTACATCACCCCAAAATTGATGACTTTGGCTCTTCTCCTCATCTCTTTTTCACTCAAGCCGCTTGATTTTCCGAAAACTTCATTGGCCACAGCCGTATGAACATCCAATCCTTTTTTAAAAATTTCTATAAGTTTTTTATCGTCGGACAAGAAAGCGGCAATGCGGAGCTCAATTTGAGAATAATCGAACGAAACGATTTTATAGCCCTTGTCCGCCACAAATGATTTCCGGATTTCCCTGCCGAGCTCCGTTCGGTTCGGAATATTTTGCAAATTCGGATTTTCGCATCCCATTCTGCCGGTAGTAGTGCCAGCTTGAAGAAAATCGGCATGCAAACGGCTGTCGGCATCGACTTGACCGGGAATAGTATCAATGTATGTGCCCAAAAGCTTGGCTAATTCGCGGTAATCCAAAACCAGCCCAACTACCGGATTTTCATCTTTCAATTTCTCCAGCTCCGACTCACGAGTGGAAAACCCGCCGCTTGCCGTTTTTTTCTGGTTTTTGGCCTTGAGGCCCATTCTGACAAAAAGCATTTCGCCAAGCTGTTTCGGAGAATTAATATTGAATTCCTGTCCGACAATTTTCCAGATTTTCTTTTCAAGAATTTTAAGCTCCGCATGGTATTTTTTTGACAACTTTTTAAGGCGCTTCACGTCAATCTTTATTCCCCTTTTTTTCATGGCCCTAACAATAGAAATTAGAGGCTTTTCTATCTTATCTACGATAAAAGACAGATTCTCCTCTTTTATGGTTTTTTCCAATGCTATTCGCGCTTCTTTCAAAGTGTTTGTCCGGGTATAGGAAAGGATGTCATCAAGAGTCGGAGTGGTTTTATTTGAATCCACCACCCATAAAAGAAGTCCGATTTCAAAAACCTTTTTAGAACTTTCCTCGCCCTGCATTTTTTCAGGCAATTCAAGAGAAAGGGCTTCGGCAACTTTCACGCCCAAAATTCTAAATTCAAATTCCTTAAAAAGTTCTTGAATCTTGTTTATATCGACATTTTCCCGAAAAATTTTCTCCGGCAAGACAAAATGGATCGGGGCATCCCGTCTGATGGTTGCCAGCATTTTGGAAAACAGCGCTTCTTCTTCTCCATCTTTCAAAAGTTCTATGATTCTTTTTTTGATACCGACTTTTTCAAACGTTTTTTCTCCGCCAGCTGGCGGATTTTTTTTGAGAGTTTTATAGATATTTTCAATTGTGCCGAAATTTTTAATAAGCTCTGTCGCTGTTTTTTCGCCAATACCCTTAATGCCGATAATATTATCGGAAGGGTCGCCCCTTAACCCCTTGAAGTCCGCCAAAAGTTCCGGGCCGAATCCAAATCTTTCCTTCACTCCATTCTCATTATAAATTATTGTATCTTTTATGCCTTTTTTTAAAGTATAAACGCGAACTTTGTCGTCTTGGATAAGTTGCATAGTGTCCATATCCCCCGAAGTGATGACAATATCAATGTCTTTGTTTTTTTTCAGTTTCTCGACAATGGTACCAAGCATATCATCGGCTTCAAATCCAGGGGAAGAATAAGCTGGGACATCGAAAGCTTTGAAAATATCTTTTGATCTTTCAAGCTGAGTAACTAGAGCCTCATCGGCTTTCAGACGTCCGGCTTTATATTTTTCATAGATTTCGTGCCGCACGGTCTTTTCCGGCAAATCGTAACAAGCAATGATGTAGTCCGGCTTAATATCTTTGATGAGTTTAATGAGCATAGTGCAAAGACCATACAAAGCTCCTGTCGGCTCGCCTTTGCTTGATTCAAATTCGGGCAAGGCATGATATGCCCGGTGGAGTATAGCGTGAACATCAAGAAGAGCTAGGATTTTAGTTTTGGTTTTGGATTTAGCCATTTTAAAAAATTTTTAATTTTGTACTTTTTAATTTTTAGTTAATTTTAAAATTTTAAATTCATTAAAAATTCTAAATTAAAAAGTGAAAATTAACTTAATTATATCACCTATAACATAATCTCTATCTGACGTTCATTCTCGGAAAGATGTGTAAGTTTTACTTGTATATGTCTCGGCATAATATCTAGAACCCTATCCGGCCATTCCATGAGAATAAGATTTTTAGAATCAGAAATAATTTTTTGCCATCCGAGGTGGAGCAACTCTTCAGATTTCTCCAACCGATAGGCATCAATATGAATGAAGTGAGAGAATTTCTGATTGGTCAATTCGTAAATTTTTTCAATAACAAAAGTTGGACTTGTGACTGTTTCCTCCACTCCCAAACTTTTTGCCACTGCTTGGGTGAAAGTGGTTTTACCTGCGCCAAGATTTCCATATAATCCGACAACGACTGCTTTTTGAGAACTTGGTGAAAGATTAGAGACAAAATTTTCTGCCGTTTTTTGAAATTCTTGGAGTGAATGTGTCTTCATTAGTTGCATATTATCACAATTTCTATACGAAAAAAGCCATCAAGGAAACCTTGATGACCTCTGCGGTAGCACACACATTTCGTGTACTACCGCATGCAAAGAACTGCTAGCGAGCCGAGATTGCCCACTGGTACATCTGACTAGACACACCATTTGTGCCGTAGCTCATGTACAAACCCATGGAGAACTGCTCCGTAACAATTCTGCCCCGCTCGCCGGTGCCCTTGGCTATCAGAATAATATTCTCATACTGGGAGCCAGACCAGTTTCGAGCGAAACCGAGACTAACGCTACCTCCGGCGCACAAATTCTTGACCGCAACACCAATCCCTCTGAAAGAGGTTTCAATATTTCGCGAACTTGAACTTGTGTTCGTGATCCTAACCGACACTGAGTCGACCCAGGATGTAAATTCTACCGCCCGCGGATCAACGACGACTGTCCCGGGTGCACAGCCAGTGACAGCTGCTTGCTTCGAGAGCTTGGCGCTTTCGCGCGCAAGCGACGCTCGACGCTCCTCGGCCTTCTCCACCAACTTGCGAGCTTCATGCACTGCTGGCGAATCGTGGGCCCTGAGACGTTTCTCCGCCGCTTCGAGCGCTTTATTGCGCTCGATCTCTTTCGCGAGCTCGCGAATCCTTTGCTCCTTTTCGGAAGCAATCAGATCCACGAACGCTTCCTCCTCGGCTTCGGTCATCACCTTTTTCTCAACTTTCTTTTCCTGCGCCGCGCCGGGAAACGGCGTCGCAGTGGGCTGGTTCGGAGTGGCCTTTGCGGCACACCCGGAAAACAGCCAACTGGCCAATCCGACGACAAGGATCACTCTCCAAATGTGCCTCATTGGGCACCTCCTCTGTTTATTATCTTACACCATTTCACATTTTTTGTCAATACCAAAAATAACATTTATAAATAAGGCCTTTTCCCCCTTTTTTATTTAGAAATTAGAAATTAAAAATTAGAAATTGTGTTATTATATTCTATATGGTTCTCTTTGATGAAGATAAACAAAACAAGCGAGTAGAAGATCTTCGGAGAGAAGAGGAGGAGGATTTGGCGCAATCGTTGTCTTCAAAATACGGCATCCCCTACTTGGACCTCACCGTCACCCCGATTAACATTGATGCCATGCGAGTAATATCGGAAACAGATACTCGTCAGGCCGGAATAGCCGTTTTTGACGAAGTTGACAAAGTTTTAAGCATTGGCGCGCTTTCTCCTGAAAATACAAAAACTATTGGGGCTTTGGAAAAGCTCAAAACCAAGGGTTACACCATAAAACTTTTTATGGTCTCCCATGCCAGCTTGAATAAAGTCTGGGACAGATACAAAGATTTGTCATATTCCTTTGAAACAAAATCCGGCGCTTTGGATATTTCCAACGACCAAATCACTGAATTTTTGGAAAAAGTTCACTCTATTCCGGACGTTCAACAACTGATTGGACAAGTGCTTTCCATGAAAAAAAGTTACAGAATTACCAGAATCATGGAAATAATTTTGGCCGGCGGGATAGCTATAGACGCTTCCGATATTCATCTAGAGCCGGAAAAAAACTATGTGCGACTGCGATATAGGCTGGATGGAATTCTGACGGATATTTTGGAGTTTGATTTGGAAACATTTAATCTCCTGCTTTCTCGCCTCAAACTCATTTCCAATCTCAAACTAAACGTGACTGGCGCCCAAGACGGCCGTTTTAGTATAAAAATTAAAGACAGTGAAATTGAAATCCGCACCTCGCTTTTGCCGGGGACCTATGGGGAATCAGTTGTATTGCGACTGCTCAATCCGCATTCGCTTTCAACTCCATTAAACGAGCTGGGCATAAACGATAAATTGCTTAAAATATTGGAGCACGAAATTTCAAAACCGAACGGGATGGTAATTCTGACCGGTCCGACCGGTTCCGGGAAAACCACTACTTTATACGCCCTTCTCAAAAAAATCCACACATCGGAAGTCAAGATAATCACCATTGAAAATCCGATTGAATACCATTTGCCGGGGGTAGTTCAAACTCAAACTGACGAAAGGAAAAACTACACTTTTGCCGAGGGTCTGCGCAGTGCCCTAAGACAAGACCCGGATGTCATCATGGTCGGCGAAATTCGCGATCGCGAGACAGCGGAAATTGCCATTAACTCCGCATTGACTGGGCATTTGGTTTTTACCACCCTTCACACCAACAATGCCGCTGGAACTTTTCCTAGACTGATTGATTTTGGCGTGAACCCAAAAATTATTTCGTCAGCCATAAACTTGGCGACTGCCCAAAGATTAGCCAGAAAACTTTGCAATAATTGCAAGAAACAAATCAACCTTGCAGGAGAAGAAAAAAAGATTATAGATAAGGTTTTAAACAGTATTGTGGATAAAACTTATTTGAATGGTTTGAACCGCAATCATATTTGGCAAGCAGTCGGGTGCGACAAGTGCAATATGATTGGTTTTAAGGGAAGAATCGGAATACATGAAGGAATTATCGTTGATCAAGACATTGAAACCACTCTTCGTGGCAACCCAAGCGAGAGGGAAATAAAAAAATCGGCTCAAAATCAAAAAATATTGGACCTGTCGCAAGATGGAGTATTGAAAGTCCTTGCCGGCATCACCACTTTGGAGGAACTGCGAAGAATAGTTGATATTGAAAGGGAATAGATATATTTGCCAGAATAAATCTTTAAGGTCGTAATGTCTAAGCTGCTTGCTTTCATATTTTGGCTATTTATACTAAATGATAAGAGTAGTCTTTGGATAAAATGGCTCCAAGACATAAATCTCTAAGCAACACTTTTAATTGTAGAACCAAAAGCTAAGTATTTCGCAAAGGATAATTCCAGAATACGCCTAAGGCGTATCCAGAACGTCCTCGCAGGAAGACTCGTAAACATAAATGCTTAGTTGCTTAGAGATTTATATTTTGGAGCGACAAGTAACTTATGGTTGTAGTTTAGCACAAAAAGATTTTTCTGTCAAGTGCATATTGCTTGCATTGGTTTGTAGTATAATTAGAAAAAGTATGACAAAAAAAATGAAATCTAGGCCGGAGCGAAGCATAGATAAAGATAAGGCGAAAGCTACGGCTGTGCAAGCTACGACTGAACTTGAGAAAGAATCTGTTTTCCTTGATACCACTCTCCGTCCCGACAAATGGAATGATTATGTCGGTCAAATCAATATAAAAAAGAATTTGGAGATACTTCTAAAAGCGGCAAAGGAAAGAAACCACCCGCCGGAACATATTCTTTTTTACGGACCTCCCGGATTGGGCAAAACCACTCTTGCTTATCTTATCGCCAAAGAAATCGGAGCTCAAATGAAAGTCACTTCTGGTCCTGCCATTGAAAAAATCGGCGACTTGGCTTCAATTTTGACCAATCTTTCACCGGGAGATATTTTATTTATTGACGAGATTCATCGTCTGAACAAAACTATTGAGGAGGTGCTTTATCCCGCTATGGAATCTGGCTCACTTGATATTATTATCGGAAAAGGACCTTCGGCTCGGACAATACAACTTGAGCTTCCGCCATTTACTTTGATTGGCGCTACAACTCGTATCGCTATGATCTCCTCCCCTCTTCGCTCCCGTTTCTCCGGTGGTATTTTCAAGCTTGAATTTTACAGCCATGATGAAATCCAGAAAATCATCACTCGTTCAGCAAAAATTTTGGGGATTGATTTAGAAAAAAAGGCAGGTGAGGAGATTTCAAAGAGGAGCAGGTACACTCCTCGCACAGCAAACTATTTTTTGAAACGCTGTCGTGATTTCGCCCAAGTACACAAAACCGAGCTTACTAAAAAATCGGTGGATGAGGCTTTGAAACTTTTGGGTATTGATGAGATTGGTCTTTCTCCGTTCGATCGGGATATTTTGCATACCATAATAAAAAAGTTTTCCGGCGGACCGGTCGGACTTAATACTTTAGCGGCCGCCCTTTCCGAAGAACAAGCCACGATTGAGGAGTTTAACGAGCCATATCTGATTCAACTTGGTTTTCTTGAGCGAACTTCACGAGGCAGAACTGCAACGGCTTCGGGGTACGAGCACTTGGGACTAAAACCTCAAACTTTACTGTAAAAATCTGCTTAATCCACTCTCTTTTGAAAACTCAATACATTATCTTAGTGCTATAGCACTAAGATAATGTATGTTGATATTGTTTAATTTATCTTGATTCTTTATTCATTATTCTATATTCTTTGTTTATGAGTGGTCACAATAAGTGGTCAAAAATTAAGAGGCAGAAAGAGAAAACTGATGCACAGAAGTCAAAGATTTTCGGCAAAATGGTGCGACTTATTACCGTTGAAGCTAAAAAAGCGGGTGGAAACGTGAATTCCCCGGGACTGAAATCTGCAATTGAAAAAGCCAGGGAAATGAACGTGCCGAACGACAACATTGAAAGAGCAGTAAAAAAGTTTTCCGAAGGAGGTGAAATGGATTCGGTTGTTTACGAAAGTTATGGACCGGGTGGATGCGCTATGTTAATTGAAGTATTGACAGACAACCACAATAAAACCACCCAGGAAATAAAATTGATTCTTTCAAAGCATGGCCACACATTAGCTGGTATGGGTTCAGCCAGTTGGGCCTTCGTTCACAAACCGGGTGAAGGTTGGATTCCAACCACAACCATTCCTATTTCTCCAGAAGATGGAGAGAAACTCGGAAAACTTGTTGACGAATTGGAGGAGTCAGATGATGTGCAAGAGGTGTTTACGAATGCAGAGTAGAATTTTAAATTATAAATTTTAAGTTTTAAATGAATGTTTAAATTTTAAAATTTGATTTTGATTTAAAATTTATAAATTAAAATTTAAAATTATTATGAGAATTATCGCTATCGATCCTGGATATGAAAGACTTGGAATAGCTATATTGGAAAAAACTGAGTCTTGGCCGAAGCGAAGCGAAGGCAATAAAACATATAAGGCGCGAGCTACGACTGAAACTTTGATTTTTTCGGAATGTTTTAAAACAAGTTCAAAACTTCCCCACCACGAAAGACTTTCACTCATTGGGAACAGGATTAAAGAAATAATAAAAAAATATAAACCAGAACAATTGGCAACAGAGAAACTTTTTTTCTCTGGTAATCAGAAAACTGCAATGCTTGTGGCCGAAGCTCGCGGAGTAATTCTCTATAGCGGAAGCTCACTGGGACTAGAAGTTTTTGAATACACACCAAACCAAGTCAAAATTGCCATCACTGGCTATGGCCGAAGCGAAAAAACTCAAATGATAAATATGGTAAAAAAGCTAATAAAAGTAGATTCTAAAACAAATAGTGATGATGAATTTGACGCAATAGCCATTGGCCTAACCCATTTTGCAATAAATAGATAAGAGAAAATTTTAACTTCTCATCATTTTGAGAAACACATCTTGGGGAATGTTGACTTTACCCTTCCCTCTCTCTTTCATCTTCTTCTTTCCTTTCTTTTGCTTTTCGCGAAGTTTCATTTTTCGAGTAATATCTCCACCATACATATGCTGAGTCACATCTTTACTAAATGCGGAAACTTTTCTACTTGAGATAATTCTTCCCAGTGCTTTACCTTGAATATTCATAACAAACATTTGGCGAGGTAGGATGTTATGAAGCTTTTCTACTGCGGATTCTGCTTCTTGCTCTACTATACGACGAGAAACAACCCGAGAAAAAGCAGGTAAGACTTCGTCAGCAACTAAAATATCCAAGCGAACCACATCTGCTTTTCGCATCCCTTCTATTTCATAAGAAATTGAGGCAAAACCGGAAGAAAGACTTTTTAATTTATCAAAAAAATTTCTCATAAGTTCACGAAGTGGCATTTTCAAAAAAAGCCGAGTTCTATCTTTTCCAAAGTTCTCCGAATCTCCTAACTCTGCCTCGTGTTCATAAAGTAATGGCATTATGTTATTCACATAAGCAATAGGAGTGATCATAGTTATGTTGACCCACGGCTCTTTTATTTCAGAAAGTAAACCTTCGTCTGGAAAATGAGCTGGAGAATAAATGATCTCCCTCTTCCCCGCTTTTGCTCCTTGTTTATATGTCACTTCATAAGTAATTGTGGGCATTGTTACCACCAGCTCTAAGTTAAACTCTCGATGAAGTCTCTCGGAAATTATCTCTAAATGAAGCATCCCAAGAAAACCGCAACGAAATCCTCGTCCCAAAGAACCGGAGGACTCTTCCTCGTATGTATAGGATGAGTCAGAAAGTTTGAGTTTACCTAGAGCTTGTTTTAGAGTAGTGAAATCGTCCTGACTCTCTGGATAAATAGAAGCCCAAACTACAGGCCGAGGTAACATGTATCCTGGGAGAGGGGCCAGTGTGTCATTCATGCTCGCCACAGTATCTCCAACAGATGCAATACCTGGTTGTTTGATACCGGTCACAATATAACCAATTTCCCCTGCAGAAAGAGACTCGACCGCAACTTCACCTGGAGAAAATATCCCTACTTCAATAGCTGTAAACTTTTCTTTGGCAATTTTAAAAATGAGTGGAGTGTTTCGAGAAATTTTACCGCTCATAACCCGAACGAAAA
>Ga0156301_122_pt3 | contig 18518 bp, 21 predicted proteins | sample RifCSPlowO2_12_FD_107949 | JGI IMG/M metagenome (GOLD analysis project Ga0156301, IMG submission 107949) | Candidatus Zambryskibacteria bacterium RIFCSPLOWO2_12_FULL_39_23
GTTTCGTTCCGATATTGTAGACGCAGAAGTTTTAACCTTTTTAAGGTTAAAAAAGAAAAAACCAGAAAAAATCGATAATCAAATTTCCCATTTTTTATATGAAATAAATAAACGATTGGACAAAGAGTTTTATTTGAAAGATTTTAATAGGTGTCATAAGTACAAATACTATATGGAAGTACAGATTCTAAAATTTATTAAGGCAATTAATCATAAACAAGTTTTTGACCCGATAATGTTACCCAGAAGGCATGAAAATAGATGCTCTTGACTCATAATTTTGTTTATGCTAGGGTAGATATAGAAGCACCTTGATTTTGAGATGAGAAAAAGATGTTGGTCTTCGGGCCGACTTTAGATGTTTTTCTCATTTTTGCAGGTTCCTTGTGGGTTCGGCATTGTGTCGAATTTATGCCCCGTAGCAGGGCCCTTTGGCTTGAGCAACCAAAGTGAGCTGGTCATCGTAAGATGGCCAGAAAACCCAAATGCTCTAGTAGCAGGACTCTCCTCGAGTTGAACTAGGGGTATGCTACGTAACCGGCACCACCGGGAGTCGGCCCCTTGATGACCGTCTTCAAGGGCTTCATCGTGTCGATGAGAGCCTTAGACTCTTACTATAGCAAGTTTTTGTTTGCACGCCCGCACTATGTGTGGGTGTTTTTTGTTGTGAAAATTTTCTACAAACAATATATTTGTCAAAATTACAGCTGAATGTAATAATTAAGACATTAATGAACAACTTTTTTAAATATAGGGCATATGTTTTAGTAGCACTCCTCGTTTTGGGAGGAACTTTTTTTTCCGGAGTTTATTATGAAAAAAACAGCGGGAAAGAGGAAGAAAGAGTGGTCATACTAGAAAACAAAACCGATCCGGAAAAACTCTCCGAAAAAGTTGATTTTGCCTCTTTTTGGAAAGCCTGGAATGTTATAAATGAAAAATTTGTCGGAGTTGGCACCACCACCGAAGCGATTGATGATCAAAAACGGGTTTACGGCGCCATCCAAGGAATGGTGGACTCGTTAGGCGACCCCTATACAGTTTTTTTCCCGCCGGTTGAATCAAAAACTTTTAACGAAGAAATAAGAGGTCAAATTGAGGGGGTGGGAATGGAGGTTGGGATAAAAGACGAGATGTTGACCGTTATTGCTCCGGTCAAGGGCACGCCGGCCTATAAAGCGGGGATAAAACCAGGCGATAAGATATTGAAAATTAATGAAACCCTGACCAACACTTTGAATACCGAGGAAGCCATAAAACTTATTCGAGGCCCGAAGGGCACCTCTGTAAAATTGACCTTATTTAGAGAGGGAGTGAAGGAGCCATTTGAACTGAATGTCGTAAGGGATGTTATCAATCTTCCCACGGTTGATACAGAAACGAAGGGTGATGTATTTATAATCCGTTTGTACAGTTTTTCGGCCATTTCACCCAACCTTTTTCGCCAAGCCCTGAGAGAGTTCGTGGAATCGGGCAAATACAAACTGGTGATTGATTTGAGAGGAAATCCAGGAGGGTATTTGGAAGCGGCCACGGACATGGCCAGTTGGTTTCTGCCTCTCGGTAAAATCATAGTCAAGGAAGATTTTAAAAAGGAGTCAGACACCCAGATTTTCAGAAGCAAGGGTTACAATATTTTCAACGAAAACTTAAAAATGGTTATTTTAATTGACGGCGGTTCAGCCAGCGCCTCCGAGATTTTGGCCGGGGCTTTGCGCGAACATGGGGTAGCCACTTTGGTCGGCGCCCAGTCATTTGGCAAAGGCTCTGTTCAGGAACTTGTGGATATAACCTCGGATACCTCTTTGAAAATAACCATTGCCCAATGGCTCACCCCAAACAGTATTTCAATTTCCAACGGCGGATTAACTCCGGATGTGATAGTCAAGTTGGATGAGGAGGAATTTAAAAAGGGCAATGATACACAATTATTGAAAGCATTGGAAATTCTTTCAAAATAGGCTTCATCGAATATTTGTTTCAAAGACCGCATAAATCGTTGGTACGATTTTGCTTGAGCTCGTCAATCAAGAAAACAATAGTCCTCGCACTCGTCTTCTCGACAAACTCGCTTCGCTCAAACAGCGTCTCCAGTCCAGACTGACGTACTCGTCGTTGTTTTCTAATTGACTACGTAGTCTCTAAAACAAGCATTCGACTCCACAACCGAGGCTATGGTACTATTTAAAAACTATGAAAATAATTTTACTTAAAGATGTACCAAAGGTTGGGCAAAGATACGATATTAAAAATGTAGCCGAAGGTTTTGCTTTGAATATGCTTATTCCACGCGGGCTGGCAGAAGTGGCAACGCCAAATGCGATTAAAAAAGTGGAAGAGATGAGACGGAACGATTTGACTCAAAAAAAAATAGAGGAGAAACTTCTGGTTAAAAGTCTAGAAAACTTAAAAAATTTAACCGTTACTTTGAAAGAAAAAGCCAATGACAAAGGCTATCTGTTTGCCGGAATTACAAAAGAAATGCTGGCTGGAGAAATTTTGAAAATTTCTCGATTAAATATTAATCCGGAATTTATTAAACTGGTAAAACCGATCAAAGAAGTGGGGGAGCATAAAGTGCTGGTAGAAGTGATGGGCAAGAGTGTAGAATTTACAGTAAAAATTGAAGCGGAATAATTGAAAGCTACCAGAGTCCTTTGCAGTTTCCACCGGGAGTAAAACTGGCTTTCTTTGCCTCCTCAATTGAGGCAAAATGAACTTGATTTTGGGGCAGAATTCGCTTGACTGTTCCACACCAAGGAAAATAGTATTTTTTGCCGCTTTTGGAACCGATGACCGGTCCATCGGCTGGAATGACTTCTTTTACCACTGCCTTTTTTTCGACTTCATTTTGGGAAGTGGCTGTAATAACTGCGCTAGTTTGGTCTCGATTAGCATACTCAATTTTTATGGGCGTTTTAGTTTCTTCTAGTTTTGAAAGACGGCCAAGACCAAAGAAAATACCGGCCACAACTATAAGTAGAATCAAGGTATAAAAGGGGTTGATTTTTTCCAATATTTCCTTTATACTCATACGGCTAAATATAACACACATTTATGGCTCATAAAAAGTCAGCGGGAACAACTAAAAACGGCCGAGATTCTAATCCAAAATACCTTGGGGTTAAAATAACCGAGGGTGATATTACTCAAGCTGGATCTGTTATTATCCGGCAGAGAGGCACTGACGTTTTGCCTGGAAGAGGTGTCGGAATGGGTAAGGACCATACTCTCTTTGCTCTGACTTCCGGAAAAATAAAATTTGGCACAAAAAGAAAAACTAATTTTGATAATAAAACTTTTGTAAAAAAAATAGTTCACGTAGTTTAAAAGCAATTCCTCAATTCTTTTTTGTTAAATATGTTACAATAACTTTATGCATTATTCTACAGTTTTGGTGCGTCTGAAAAAATTCTTTACCAAAAAGAAAATTATCTGGGCGGTGATTTTGCTGATCGTTTTGTTTAGTATCTGGTTTTTCTTTTTGAGAAACTCTAGCAATGACTCAATTCAAACTGCAAAAGTTGTCAGACAGGATGTAAAAAAAACAGTCCTGACCACGGGCCAAGTGGTGAGCTCTATTGATCTGGCTTTAAGTTTTCAGACCAGCGGATTTGTCAGAAGGATTAATGTCAAAGAAGGCGATATTGTTAAAGCCGGCCAAACTTTAGCAGTTTTGGATAAGGGGGGAGCGCTAGCCAGTCTTGAAAGTGCCAAAGGGGCCTTGGCCCAAGCCGAAGCCAACTACCAAAAAATTTTAGCTGGCGCCACCTTTGAAGATATTGCTGTGACCCAGGCCAGCGTCAATTATTACTCCACCAGTTTAGAAAATGCCAAACAGGATTTGGAAAATGAATTGCCCGATGCTTACAATAATGCAAATACCGCAATCCTCTCATACACAAATATTTTATTTTCCAACCCGCAGACATTGCCGCAATTCAGTATAATAGGAACAATTCAAACAAACTCGCAGGCGATAAGCGATATAAATAGCAATCGGACGGAAATCAATAATATTTTGAAAACTTGGCAAAGCGATGTATTAACTTTAAATGAAAGCAATATTGAGGCAATAACTGATTCTTCAATTCAAAATCTTTCAACTATAAGTAATTACCTAACCAATCTCCTTTTGATTCTTACGGCTTACACTCAAATTACAAGCGGGGGAAGTCAGACAACTGTGACCACTTACGCTTCTGGCGTGGCTACGGCAAAATCTACCGTTGATACAGCCAAAGCCTCAATAACAAATCTCAAACAAGCAAAGAAAAGCGCAGAAGCCAATCTCGTTTCAGCCGAAGCATCGATGGCCTTAAAAAAAGCTCCGGCCAGGCCCGAGGATATAAGCATAGCCTTGGCTCAAGTCCTATCGGCTCAAGGCCAGGTCCATACCGCGGAAACAATTTTGAATAATACAGTCATTTACGCTCCAATCTCCGGCACTATCACGGAAGTAAACATAAAGCTCGGAGAATTAGCTACGGCCGGGGCGGAAGTTTTGAAACTTTTAAATGTGGCTGAATTGCATACGGAGGCGCAGGTTAGTGAAGCAGACATCGCCTCGATAGTTATCGGCCAGACCATTGACAATACATTTGACGCCCTCGGCCCCGACAAACATTTTCAAGGCAAAGTTCTGACAGTTAATCCGGCATCAACAGTGGTGTCCGGAGTTATAAATTACAAAGTTACAGGAAGTTTGGAAAATATTACTCTTATAAAACCAGGCATGACCGCCAATATGACCGTTCTCGTGACGGAGAAAAAAGAGGTGCTCATCGTCCCGACTTCCGCGGTCATAAACAAAAACGGCAAAAAATTTGTCCGAGTGATAGATGATCCAAAAGAGAAAACTTACCATGAGGTGGAAGTTTCCACAAATCTCGAAGCTGATGGCGGCCTGGTGGAGATAATCAGCGGTTTAACCGCTGGAGAAGAGATTGTGACATATATAAAGTAAAATGCCCTTAATTCGTGTTCAAAATCTCAAAAAAGAATATCTAAATGACGATGTCTCCACTCCTGTTTTGTTTGGAATGAATTTTACTATGGAGAAAGGGGAGTTTGTGGCTATCATGGGTCCGTCCGGTTCGGGCAAGTCAACGTTCATGCATATTTTGAGTTTTCTGGACAGGCCGACTTCAGGACTGTATGAGTTTGAAGGAAGAGATACAAAAAATTTCAGCAAAAATTATTTAGCAGAGCTTCGAAATGAAAAAGTCGGCTTCGTTTTCCAATCATTCAATCTTTTACCGAGAACTACTGTTTTAGATAATGTCAAATTGCCACTGTTTTACAGCAGTAAAAAAAATCATAATGAGCTGGCCCAAAAGACTATTGCCGATGTCGGACTTTCACATCGCGCCGATTTTTACACTAACCAGATTTCTGGAGGGGAAAAACAACGTGTGGCCATTGCCAGAGCCCTTGTTTGCGATCCAGCCATTATTTTTGCCGATGAACCGACCGGGAATTTGGACTCAAAATCTGGCAACACCGTCCTGGCTATTTTACAGGAATTAAATGACAAAGGTTGCTCCATAATTTTAGTTACTCACGAAATGGATATAGCCAATCACGCTAAAAGAATTATTCGTATCAAAGACGGCAAGATTGTTGGAGATGAAAAAGTGTTAAACCGCACTTTAAGGACTTTAAGAACTTTTATATGAATTTTATATCCACAATACGCATGACTATTAAAAATCTGCTCGCCCGAAAAGGTCGCTCTTTTCTGACCATGCTTGGAATTGTTATCGGTGTTGCCGGAGTGATAATTATAATTTCTTTAGGCGCCGGAGCTCAAAGTTTGGTTTTGGGACAAGTCAACAAACTCGGCACAAATCTTTTGAGTGTTCAGCCGGGCAAAAGCGACACCAGCGGCCCTCCAGCCCAAGCCTTCGGTGTAGTTATAACCAGTCTTGTAAATTCCGACGCGGAAGCTCTGCGTAATCCTTCCCAAGTTCCTCACGCCATTGCTATTAACGCCATAGTTAGAGGAACGGTAACTGTCACATGGCAGAACAAAACCATTGATACCAATTTCCTCGGCACAGATTCCGGTTATGAAGACGGGGTTGAGTTTACAATGAGAGAAGGACAATTTATGGATAAGGCCAGTATTGATAGCGGAGCAAACGTTGTAGTGCTCGGCTCAACAGTTGCTGATTTGCTTTTCCGGGATTCGGGAGTAAACCCCGTAGGCCAAGTCATAAAAGTTAAAAGTTCGGCAAATTCTAACTCAAAAAATGTCAGTCTCGGTGTGCCGTTACGCGTTACCGGGGTGATTAGTCCGAGAGGCAGCGCATTTTTCCAAGACCAAGATGACCAGGTATTTCTGCCGCTCTCCATCGGCCAGTGGCAACTTCTTGGAATTCACCATCTGCAAATGATTGGTGTGAAAGTTGATTCAAGTTCAAATATTGAGAGGACCATAGAAGATATAACTCGTGTTTTGAAACAACGACACCATATTTTAAACATTGACGACATTGATTTTACTGTTCGCAATCAAGCAACGGCTGTGGTGATTTTGACGACTATTACAAATGCACTAAGTTTGTTTCTTACCTCAATGACCGTTATTGCTCTCATCGTTGGTGGAATAGGAATTCTCAACATAATGCTTGTGACGGTGGCCGAAAGAACGCGAGAAATCGGTTTACGAAAAGCGGTAGGCGCCACAAACAAAGAAATAATGAAACAGTTTTTAATGGAAGCTGGGACACTGACATCCATCGGTGGAATAATCGGAATCATTGCTGGAATAATTATTTCGTATCTTATGGCTATGCTCATGCAATATATCGGTTATGATTGGAATTTTGTCATTTCGCCTTTGTCCGTTGCTCTTGCCATCGGTGTTTCAATTTTAACCGGAATAATTTTCGGACTGTATCCGTCGTTTAAAGCTAGTCGACTTAACCCAATCGACGCACTGCGTTACGAATAAACTTGTCAACCGACTTGTCAACCTGCCAGGTTGACAAGTCTAGGATAATTAAAAATTATGTCAAAAATTTTAAGACAATCTTTCAAAGCTCTCTTTGCCAATAAAGGTCGGACAATTTTAACCATGCTCGGTATTGTTATTGGTATTGCCACTGTCGTTTTGGTTCTTTCTGCCGGAGCGGGATTTCGCTCTCTTATTGATTCTCAAGTAGCCACACTTGGAAGCAATACCCTTTTTATCCAAACCCGCATTCCTCCAACAACTAAAAATCGCAACGCAAACTCCATCGGTCCTGAAGCGGCTTTCTCGGGGGTGGTCATTTCCAGTTTTAAACAAAAAGATTTAGATGATATCAAAAGACTGCAAAATGTCGTCGGGGCTTATGGCATTGTCACCGGGCAAGCCAATGCCAGTTATCGGGCCAGCAAAAAAACAGTAATTTATTACGGCGCATCGGCTGAAAGATTCCAAATTGATAAAAGTAAACTTATTTCCGGCAGATTTTATACCCAAAGCGAAGATAATAGCAGTGCCCAAGTGGTTATTTTGGGAAACAAGGTGGCAGGGGATTTATTCGGGCAGGATGAACCAACCGGCAAACTTTTACGTATTGGCACTATGAATTTTCAGGTGATCGGAGTTTATGAAGCCCAAGGAGCATTGTCCGGCAACGACGATTTGCTTTTTATCCCGCTTGCTACAGTCCAAAAAAAATTACTTGGCATTGATTACATCTCGGTCGGCATTGTGGCTCTGAAAGATATTAGCGCTGTGGACAGCACGGCGGAACAGATAAAAATTTTAATGCGTCGCAATCACTCCATCACCAATTCTGACAAAGATGATTTTACTGTGCAGACTCAAGCCCAAGCTTTAGAGACTTTCAATACGATTTTTAGCGGAATAACTTATTTACTTATCGCCATTGCCACCATCTCGCTCATTGTCGGCGGTGTTGGAATAATGAACATAATGTATGTGGTAGTGACGGAACGCACAGCCGAAATCGGTCTGAAAAAAGCCATCGGAGCCAAGGAGTCGGATATTTTGAAGGAATTTTTGTTTGAAGCTGTTTTGGTAACTATTTTTGGTGGAATAATCGGGATACTGTTCGGTTCACTTCTTGGTTTTATAGTTTCGTTTATTGCCGCAAATGCTAATTTAGCGTGGACATTTACAGTCCCAATTTACGCCATGGTTTTGGCTTTTGGAGTTTCCGGCGCGATTGGTATTTTTTTTGGAGTATTTCCGGCTCGCACTGCATCCAAGATGGACCCTATTGAAGCCTTGCGTTACGAATAACGCTCACAGGTTGAGCAAGGGGAGTCCTTGCTCAACACTTACTTAACATACGCTATAGCATATGTTAAGTGTATGTATAGATAACATCTGATATTATGAATCATTTGATTTTTCTTGCTTTTATGATATTATTATGAGATAATATGAAAAGATATCACTATCTCTCGCCGATTATTCTGCAAAAAATTGGTTACATTGTATTTTATATTTTCCATAAATTATTTGTTAGGATTGAATTCCGCGGACAAGAAAATCTAAAGGGGCTGAAAAAGCCAATTATTTTTGCTGGTAACCACACCAGCGAATTGGATGTTACTGCCATGCCTCTACTTTTTCCATTTTTTTCCTCATTTTTCCCAATATACTATGTTGCCGCTACTAGTGAAGTTTTCAAAACATTTGGTTGGAGAAACTACATTTACGGTGGAATATTTTTTAACTTGCTCGGTGGATACTGTGTTTATTCGGGGCATAAAAATTATGCAATTTCATTGGAAGACCATATGAGGCTTTTAGGTAACGGTAACTCGCTTTTTATTTTCCCAGAAGGTAAAAGAACTCTGGACGGGGAATTGAGTCCTGCAAGAGGTGGTTTGGGTTACATGGTCCATACAACAGGAGTTTCTGTTGTGCCTGTCGCAATAAATACTTTTTATAAAATTACTTTTTGGCAATATTTTACACGAAAAAGAAAAGTAGTTATCACAATTCTTCCAGTTATGAAAAAAGAAGAATTAATTACCGCATCCAATCCAACCGTAGAAGACTTCCGCGCGTCCGGCCAAAAAGTTTTGGATAGAATAGGGAGAGTATTAACAAAATAAATTTATTAGTTAATATTACGTCTATTTACAAAGTTAGATTTTTATGATTGTATAAGGTTGGAGGTTGTTTGAAACAAGACTATGGAAAAACCCAAGATACTACTCATACATGGCTGGAATTACATGAACTACACATCTACTGGTTGTGTGGATGCATGGGAAAACAGGTCGCATTTCAAGGAGGCACTTTCGAAGTACTTCCAAATCGTGTGCGTGAATTTGCCAGGATTTGGTGGTCAAAAGGATCCACAAATTCCTTGGACAATCGACGATTATGTCCAGTACATTGACGGGATTGTTCGAAGCGAAAAACCAGATTACATTCTCGGTTACTCTTTTGGTGGAGCAATTATGCTTCGCTGGAAGAAAGTAACAGGAGACACAAAGACCAAGGCATTTCTAGTCTCGCCGGCGATCATCCGACGATATGAGAAAAAAGATTTGAGGGGTATTCAGAAGATGCTCAAAGCAGTTCTTCCGAGCTCACTCATTTCCTTGCTTCGGGATTTCTATCTTACCAGACTTCACAAAAATCCATACTATTCTAAAGCGACGAAAGTGATGCGCGAAACGTATCGCAATATCGTCGTGGTGGATTTGCGAGAAGATCTTCTTGAGATGCTTACTCCTGTCACGCTTATTTATGGTAAGACAGACAGTGCAACACCTGTCGAACTGGTGAAGGAAGCTATTTCCAAATCCAGAGTGCAACATACACTACATGTCATACCCAACGGTGGACATGATATTGCGAACACTCACACAAGTGAGCTGGTCTCGCTCATTACAAAGGGATTGGAGGTGTAAGAATGAAGTTTGATGTCCGCACGTTGCGAAAAATTCTTCCACATTCGAAAACTGAAGATCTAAAATCGGCAGAAAAAGTGACTTATGACGATGTGGTTAAATTCACTAAACAAATATTTAATCCTGAGTGGATTTTTACTGAAGTTATTTTGCCAACGAAGAAAAATTAAGTTTCCTAACGAATTTGTTGTATAATTAAATTATAAATGAAAAATGAAAATTCTGAAAAAATAGCCAAAAGTTTTATTGATAATGACCCAGCATTAGAGCTAGAAATAAATGGTCCAATACGTCGCTCATTTAATGTTTTTTTGTTCCTTTTCTGAATTCTCTTCCAAAGAGTTTTAGGTAGGGTAGAGAGGGAGTTATAGTTTTAAATTTGACAAAACTTATCTAGAAGGGTATCATTAAATCTGGAAAGGTGGTGATGGACCATGAACGGCGAGAACATCCCGGACGAGGAAGTGCCGGAGTTCGACGATATGGGTTCCGAATCGAGTCCCTGACTCAAACCCTAAAGGGTCGCATAGGTTTCCTTATGCGACCCTTTATAATATTTAGTAAATTATGTATAATTACATTATATATGAATATATTTGATGATTTTAATATTACAAGATCAGAAGGAAAGCTTAAAAATGGCATTCGTGTAGTTTTATATCATCGTCCTGGCGCACCCATAACTACCACGGCTTTACTTAAATCAGGTTCAAAAAATGACCCAGATTCTATGCTGGGTGTTGCACATTTTTTAGAACATATGATAGTAAATGGTTCACAAGAATTTCCTACAAAAGACTTGCTTTCTGAGCATATTGAGTCAGTTGGTGGAAGTTATGATGCTGCTACATGGCAAGAGTATATGAGGGTAAATGTTGAGATTTCAGATAAATCAGATTATTCACGCGTGATTGATATATTTGACTCAATTTTAAGTGGACCTCTGATGGATAAAAAAATTTTTGAAAATGAAAAACAAGTTATTATAAAAGAGATACAGAAAAACAATTCTAATCCACTTAAGGTACTGTTTAATACAGTCAGAAAATTATTTTTTAAGGACACACCATTTGAGCATGAAGTTTTGGGTAATGAGAGTACTATTTTGAAATTAAATTATGATAATGTAATTTTGGAATATAAGAAATTATTTGATAAATCAAGAATTACATTCGTTACTTCTGGAGATATTTTAATTAACGAATTAATTGACTATTTAAATAATATATCCTTTTTAGAAGGAAATGATTTTCCTCAAAAAGATGACACGTTTTTGATCTCAAGTGAAACAAAAATTCTCACCACTTTTTTTGATGCCCCACAGACTCATATTTATTTTGGAATTCCGGCCCCACAGGCATATACAAAAGAGTCATTACATCTTAATTTATTAGGCCAAATTCTTGCGGGAGGCAGAGCATCACGATTAACAAAAAAACTTAGATATGAAAAAGGACTTGTGTATAGTGTTGGTTTTAGTAGGTTTGGTGGCCAACAATTTAGTTCATGGGGAATTTTAACTGATACAACTGATAATAAAGTTCAAGAAGTTATAGATCAAATAATTAGTGAAATTAAAAAAATACAAAAAAATGGTGTTGAAGACTCGGAATTAAATTTTGTAAAAAATAAATCTATAAAATCACTGAAAAGAAATATGCAAACTTCGAATGACTGGGTAGATTTTCATGCTGTGGCTGAAGTTTTTGTTGATGGAAAATATAATATAAATACGTTTGTGAAGAATACAGAAGAAACTACAACGGAAGATATTAGAAGAATTATAGACAAATTTTTTGTGTCAGATAAATGGCAGCTTGCGTTGTGTGGGAGAACAAAAGAAGAATCAGTAAATATAAATTGGTAATATTGAATTAAAAAAGTGAGAACCTTGTTAGGTTTCTCACTTTTTGTATGCAGCATGGCTGGTGTCCACCAGGCTACTCTACAGTCTTTGCTGGGCCAGGATCAGGTTCTGGGCCTGGATCAGTCGGTCCTGGGTCAAGGTCAGTCATTGAATATGACATAGGATTCTCCTTTCTGAATATAATGCTACACCCACCACTTTTTCTGTCAATAGATTTGTTGTATAATAAAGGTAATAAATGAAAAATGAATATTCTGAAAAAATACCTAAAAGTTTTATAGATTACTGGCAAAGGATACCCCAGTCGAAACGAGACGGAGGCGGGGGGTCATTAATATCAACATACGAAACAAGAACACAATTGAAATATTGACAAATATATAGTGAAGGCAGTAATATTGATGTAGAGTAGATATGCTTCCTCATATCTAGAAAGGATTACAGTCATGAAGCCCCAGAAGACCGTTCGTGAGACAACAATCGACGTTCTGAAGGTTCGCCTGAGTACGCCGATTCTGCGGCCGACGAGTCATCACTGCGGGTGACAGAGCCCGAGGGGCGGGTCAAAAACCCGCCTCTTTTATAAGGAGGATTTGTGGTAGTTGTATTCGCAAGTTCGTTGTACACGAACGACACTCAAATAGAGTTGCTGAGGCGAGTCTTAGGTGTATCTGGGAAAAGATTTCTGTTCGTTAACCCACTTGACCCCAAAGATTTGTCCAAAATACAACTTTATTCAGCCAGTGGGCTGACTAAGTTGTATTTCGATGGCAAGAGGATAGTTCCGACGACTTTCTTCCATTCCAGACTGTGGAGAACTGACTGCATCATTGACATTCCCGACAACGTCAATTATCCCACTTTTTTCAGACAAAAGGCGAACTCATTTTTGGAAGAGATTGAATTCTGTTTCAGAGGTGTGAAGTCTTTTCCTGGAAAATATGGAGATATACGTTTAGGAGAATCGAAGTGCGCCGTCTATCAAGTGGCACATAGTTGTGGTCTCAAGGTTCCAGAGATTACAGTTAATTCCTTTTCAAAACCAAAGAATCTTTCATACAAGAAAGTTCTTGGTTTTCCATTCAGTATTTCACTTAACCGTGAAAAGGGAGAAGAAGTTGCCGTAACTCTTCTGAATGGGACAGAGCCAGACATTCTTGGATTGCCATGGCAATGGCAGTCAGAAGTACAAGCACAAAAACATATACGTTGTGTGGTTGTGGGTAAGAGAATCTGGACGTCTAGCCTAAGTGAGACTTACTTAAAAGGTCGCAGTCTGAGAGAGGCACAAGACGATGGCGATATCTTTGTTTGGGATCAAGACGAACTCCCTTCAGAGGTAGCAACAAAACTACATAAGCTTCTAGGAAAGCTGGGTCTTGAATATGCGGCCCCAGAGTTCTTGATTAAGCCAAATGGTGATCATGTATTCATAGACCTAAACCCTTGCGGTGACTGGTATGGGTTTATGAACGAAAGTGAAAGTAAGAAAATTGCAGAAGAAATCGTCTCAAGGCTCTAGGAGAAATTCTGGAGCCTTCTTATTATAAAGCTAATTTTTTTTATATAATTTGGGCTTGTTAGTTCATGGGCAGCTCCTTTTATGATATATATTTCTTTTTTACTACCCCATTTACTGAAAGATGTATGAGCTCTTTTTATTGCAAGTTTCCAATCTTTTTCTCCAATTAAAAACCAAGCAGAGCTTGTTAACCCTTTTGGAAATTCATATTTCTTAAAACTATTCATTATTTTTTTTCCAAAATACTTCCTACTTTCTTCAGGTACATATTTCAAATCATCTTTAAAGTAAGGTGAGATTGAGCAGAAAATATATCCTTTGGCCTTCTTTTTCTTCGCTAGTATAGATGCAATATATGCTCCAAATGAGAAGCCAAATATATAGTCATTTGTAATATTATTCGGGATTTGACTATCCGATTGCTGTATAAAATCTGACATATCTTTATCAGCACTCCAGAGTATATTCACTGGCACAACCAACAAACCTTCATTTTTTGCAGATCTTATAACTTCTTTGTAGTTTTTTGACCTCGTTGTCTCTCCAAGGCCAGGAATGATATATAGCTTTCTTTGTTTTCTCATTGTTTTACTATACATTTTTTATTAATTTAGACAACGTCATTAATAAATAATTACTAGTTTTATGGACTTGATTTTTTATATAGTGTGGTGTATATTTCCACTCGGGAATGAAAGGAGGTGAGATAATGAGAACCCAAAAGAAATCGCTGTTCAGATTCTCTGTCAAGGACAAGGACTTTAAGACAGCCAGTTTCTGGTCTGGCAAACATGTCAAATGTGTTGAAGTAGCTCGGAAGTCACAAGGAGTGGCTATTCGAGACAGCAAGACCGGCAACATCCTGTTCTTCAAGAACAGGGAATTCCGTGCCTTTGTCAAGGGTGCGAAAGCTGGACAGTTCGACTGAACAGACAAAGGATGGGGGGACTCTATATTCTCCCATCCCTTCTTTATTTATGAATAAAAAAATCAAAATAATTATTGGTTTGGGACAAAAACGAAAACATTATCGTTTTCTTTCAAAATACTTAAATATCCGTGAAGTTGATTGGAATAATGGAAGTCTTTCTAAAATGAGGTTAGGTAAACCAAAAATTCTAGTTGGTTTCTCCCTAGGTTGTATGGTGACAATAATGCACGCTGAAAAATACAGAGTTAAAACCTTAATATTATGTTCGCCGTCTCCTGAAGAGACATTGTTGAGAGTAAAAGCTGATCAGGTTATTTTCTTGGTAGGAGAAAAGGAAAATTGGTGTCTTAAAGAAATTAAAAGAATGTCTAGAACATTAAGATGTAGATACTCAATAATTGTGATTCGTGGGGCAAACCATAGAATTACTGGAGATTATCAAAAAAAATTAGTAGAAGTTATTCAAAGTTTGTAAAAAACTATATTAAAAAAGTAAAAATCTGCGTAAGTCATTTGGACTCGAGTCATTTGAAGCTTACTCAAGAAAATTAAATGATATGGTTAAGCAAATAGTGAAAAAAGCTAAAAAATAGAAATCCTCAATCATTTAATTTCCAATAAATTTGTTGTATAATAAAGGTGTAAATAAAAAAGGCATTTGGCATCACGATAGTTTATTTATACGTTTTGCATATTCTTTCATAAGAGTTACTTTAGGAACAGTAATAAGATTGATTTGGGTAAAAAAGGTTGAGGGAATGGAGAATATGCCAAAAAATTATGGAGCGAATAAGAGGAGTCTTAGATAAATAATAAATGAATATTCAGAAAAAATAAATAATTAAGCCTAATATTAAGGAGCTACATTTTTAGATCATTTATTGAGTTTATTTCCTCTGGAGTAATTTTTTTGACATCCAGTATGTTGCTTAGAGGAACGATTGTTGAATCTATTTGGTTTGTCCCAGAAAAATTATGACCTAATGTAATTTCTATATCAGATACATTCAATACTACACCTATAACTTCCATAACATCTTTATAGTTTTTCTTTCTATATTTTAAAATTAAAGCATCCCCCTTTTTATATTTTTTTGTCATAAATTTCTATGTTAGTTATGAGTGGTTTTGGTATGGCAATAAAATACACTTTTATTCTTGGGTGGTTCTCGATTTTCTTTTTAATTTTTATTGTTTCTGGATTTTTTACAATAATCACCTCATGATTTTCAAAAAATAATTTTCCTTCAGAATACATCGATGTACATTCTTTAGGTATTTTACTATCTGAAAAATAAACTATATCTTTCCAAAAAACACCAACTTCGCTGTTTATTTTTTTTGAATGGTCCAAATTATTTATAATAGATTCTTTTCTTTTTTGGAAAATTAAAGCTTTTTTGGGTATAAGTAGGCCTGTTTCCGCAATACCATTTTTTTCAGTAAAAGAAATGGTTATATGTTCGTTAGATTTTAAAATTAATTGACCGATAGCCACGTGCGGCTTAAAGCCATTATATTTTAGCTTCTTTTCAGTGTAATATAATGCATCTATATATTTTATAAATATAACTTTCTTCATATTATTATTTTTTTTATATTAACTTAAAATGAGGGGAACTAGGTAGCTCCCCTCACGTGTGTTGTGAACATCAGTTCACTTTTCTGGAAACAGGGGAATCCCGCTGTCCGTTTCGGTTTCCGCCCAGTCTGGCGGCGAATCAGGGATTGGATCTTTTCCTTCTCGGACGCCCTCAGAATCGTCCCTGGCGTCGTGTTCGGCTTCCGAAACCTTACTTGTGCTGTCGCCAGTGAGTGCGCTAACCCATTCTTTCCAACTCATTTTAAGAGCCCCCCTCTCTATGAACAATACTATATCTGAATATTACTGTTGTCAATAAATCTGTTGTATAATAAAGGTATAAATGAAAAATGAATATTCTAATAAAATACCTAAAAGTTTTGTTGATAATGATTTAGATTTAGATTTAGAGATTGAGATTAACGGTCCAGTAAGACGTTTTTTTATTGGAATTTAATCGGACAAAAGCGATAGGACATATACTTGATGATATTCCACCAAGTGGTGTCAAGCTATTGAACCTATACGGCTATTGACAAAGTAAGATATATTGTTTACTCTTAATTTAGAAAAGGGGTGATTTAGATGAGTTCTTTTCAAGTGAAAATCGTTGGTGATTTTTGTAATATTCGCTGTTCCTATTGTAGGAACCGTGACCTTGATCAAACCACGAGAGCTGTGATGTCGGAGGGCACTCTTGAAAGACTTTTTGTTTTTCTGGGCTCCCTACCACAACAACAAATTCGCACAAACTGGCATGGAGGAGAGCCCCTTTTAGCAGGGAAGAAATTCTTCAGTCAGATTATGAGATTGGAAACTCAATACAGTCAAAAAGTTTGGCGTAACGTTGTTCAAACGAATGCCATGCTTGTTGATGACGAGTGGGCGACATTCTTCCACGACAATCATTTTCTAATCGGAGTGAGTGTTGATGGAAGTGAGAAGACACACAACAGTGATAGGGTCAATGTCGCTGGGCGAGGAACATATAGGGAAGTGATATGTGGCGTAGAAACTCTACGACGTCATGATATCCACCCTGGTGTAATTTGCACAGTTACAAAAAAGACAGTCAACTTTCCCAGAGCGATGTTTTTGGGTTTGGTTGATGCAGGTTTCAAGGACATCGGTTTCAACGCATTCTACAACACAGCGTCAGACTGTAATGGTGACACATACGGCCTGACAGATCAGGAGTGGCTCCAGTTTCTTATAGAAATATTTGAAACATGGCTTACTCTCAACGATCCAACAGTCCATGTTCGAGAGATTGACGCGATGCTTGCATGGACAAAGTCGAAAAGCGCTAACTCTTGCATTTACAAGGGAACATGTCATCAGTGGTTCGTTGTTCACTACACTGGAGATATATACCCGTGTGAAAGGTTAGGGAAGTCAACTCACTTTGGGAGTATAGATTCATTGAGAACTTTTGAAGACTTGAAAGACAATCCTGTCTTTCTCGCTTGGAAAGAATCAATCGGTCAACTTCCAAAGAAGTGTCAAGCTTGCAGGTTACTGTCATTGTGCCATAATGGATGCGTGAGTCATAGGAGAGCGGATGAAGAGGGAATTCCTCTCTACACATACTGCGAAAGCAGGCTCAGATTCTATGATTACTTGGTGAAGAGAATTGGCGGGAAGGAGGTATAAAACCATGCCAAACCCTTGTAGCGTTCTGGAGCGTCTTGAAGCAAAGGAACGCAGGTCATCGAGATTGCCCGGGGATATTGTTCTCATGGATGCCTTCAAGAGGATCGAGGATTGTAAGCGTTTCTCTTCCAGAACACCGGAAGTAACGGCTTACGACGATTTTCACTACGATGATTGTGGTTACACGGACGCACCGTGGTAAGCCATGATTATTGATACCCACAACTGACTGAGGGGTAAGAGTTTATCCCTCAGTCAGCCCAAACAACAAAACGGGTTTGCAATTACCCGTTTTTCTTTTTAATATGAATGTACAATGAATAAAAATCTTTTGATGTCATATAGCGAATATTCAAAAATTAAGCACGAGACCCCATATTTTTATATTATAAAAGTACCAGAGCATATTATTTACTATTTCGGTTCTAGCCATTCTCATGAGCCGAGCCATCAAGAATTCGGCTTATTGAAAGAAAAATGGGATGAATTTATAAATGAAACTAAAAATTCAAAAAGTGTTGTCATTCTGGAGACTAGTCAAATACCCGAACAGGAAACAACAATAGAGAAAGCAATTATTAAATATGGTGAGTCGGGTGCTGGAGCTTATTTAGCATATATAAACAACTTGCCACTTATTTTGGGAGAGCCAGAGAACAGCCAAGTTATAGATTATTTACTCAATGATTATTCAAAAGCAGAAGTCCTTTTTTGGTATCAGTGCCAGGCGATAAAATTTTGGCAAAAAAACAAAAAAGGTAGAAGTATAGATGAATTTCTACTGAATCAAACTGGAAGATACCGAAAATTATTAAATTGGTCGGATTTGGTTATATCTTTTGATTTGATCAATGAAATATACTGTAAATTGTTTAACAAAAAATTAGATATAAACGACGAAAATATTTTTTCAGAACTTACTTCTCCGACTGTCATCAAATCCCGAATTAACGAACTTTCCAGAAGTCAGTCACAGTTTAGAAATGAATATATCTTGGGTCAAGTAGAGAAGTGTTGGAATGATGGATATAACATATTTATCATTTATGGTGCAGGGCATGCGGTTATGCAA
>Ga0156301_101_pt1 | contig 12097 bp, 13 predicted proteins | sample RifCSPlowO2_12_FD_107949 | JGI IMG/M metagenome (GOLD analysis project Ga0156301, IMG submission 107949) | Candidatus Zambryskibacteria bacterium RIFCSPLOWO2_12_FULL_39_23
TGCTCGGAGTGGGGATCGAACCCACATCCCTTACGGGACACGATTTTAAGTCGTGCGCGTATACCTGTTCCGCCATCCGAGCATTGAGGTGCGGGGCGGATTTGCACCGCCGCATAAGAGTTTTGCAGACTCTTGCCTTGCTGTCTTGGCTACCGCACCTTATTGATTTAAGAGCGAATCTATTCTTTGACGGTTTTTTTCGCCGGAATCTATAGCAAAATCTAAAAAAGGTATTCGGCCTAATTTTGACTCCTCCTTGATGAATTCCTTGAATTCACTGCGTTTTCTTTTAGCGAATTCTAAGGCCGTTTTTTCAAAATTTTCCGGAAAAACCGTAAAGAAAATAGTAGCACGTTTTTCATCTTTTGTTAATTCCACATTTGTAACTGTCAGCAAAGAAGATTTATTACTATTTAGCGATAAAAAACGAGCGCCCAAATCGTGTAATATTTCCTTTATTCTTTCATCACGCGTACTCATTTCTCTGTAATTATAAAATTATCAATGTAATCCCCGGGGGCAATTTCTATGTTTGAAACAATAAGTGCCCCGAATTCTCTTCCCTCTTTCACTTCAGCAGTTGTCACTTTTTGCTGCTGAAGTTCCCTGATTTTTCCTTCCCCAATCTCAACTTCCCTTCTCTGGATTTTTACTTGAGCACCAACAGTAACACTTCCTTTTTCTACTCTTCCACCTACGATTTGCTTATCTTTTACTTTGCTGAATATTTTCAAAATTTTTGCTCTACCAATGGATTCCAGCACTTTTTCTTTTGGAATTTTTGTGGCTAAAGTTTCTTTTACCCATTCATTCATCTCGTATATAATATCAAATGTTTTTATCACTATTTCATCGCGTTCTGCCAGATGTTTGGCAGGGGAATCAACTTTTACACTAAAGCCGACAATTACAGCTTTTTCTTTTCCGCTTGCTTGACGAACGTCACTTTCGCCTATTGTTCCAATGCCGGAAAAAATAATTTTGGCGCAAACTCTATCCGTTGCTAACTTTTTAATCTCCGAAATAATTGCTTCCAAACTGCTACCCGTGTCTGCTTTGAGAATAAGCGGAATACAATAAGTTGAAGCCCCGCTTCCATTTGAAGTTATGTTACCGTTGTTTGTTTCAGTTTCTCTTGCCTTTTTAATTTGTTCTCGGGCCAACTCCCTCTCTTTGAAAACTTTGAAACCGTTTCCGACTAGAGGTAACTCATCCCAGCCGATTATTTTTATCGGACTTGAAAATGTGGCATTGTCCAGCGGTTTCCCAAGGTAATTTTCCATAATTCTGACAGGACTCGATGCCGTTCCAGAAACAATAAACATTCCTTTCTCAATCATACCGTTTTTGATGATGCAGGTCGCAGAAATACCTTTTTTAATGTCACGGTTGCTTTCTATAATGACGCCTTCAGCCAGTGCATGCGAGTCGCCTTTAAGTGTTTCCATTTCTGACACAAGGAGAATCATATTAAGCAAATCATCTATACCTTGACCGGTTTTTGAAGAAACGGAGACAGATGGGATATCTCCGCCATATCCTTCAACATATATTTCATTTTCAGCCAGACTTTGTTTTGTTCGCTCCAGATTGGCTTCCGGTTTATCAATCTTTGTGATTGCCACTAGGTATGGAGTTTTACTCTCCTTTATAAGATTAAAAGCCTCAAGGGTTTGCGGTTTTACCCCATCTTCTGCCGAGACCACAAGCACCACAATATCAGCCGCGCTCACTCCGCGTCTTCTGATGCCGCCGAAGGCTTCGTGTCCGGGAGTGTCTATAAAAGTTATCGGATGCTTTTTGCCATCTTTTGCAATATGCTCAACTTCATATGCAGAAATGTGCTGAGTTATACCACCAGCTTCATCGAGAGGTTCTTTATTTTTGCGAATATATGAAAGCAGAGTTGACTTGCCATGATCTATATGCCCCATTATAGCTACGACAGGCGGACGAACTATTATTTTTTTGGAATTTTGGGGTATCATAATAGTTAATTCGAATTGCGCGTATCCAATTTTTAATTTTGTAATTTTTAATTTTTAGAAATTGAATCATTAAAAATTCATTAAAAATTTTAAATTAAAAAGTAAAAATTTATCCAAGCTTTCCTTTTGCTTCCTTTATGACCCCTTTTTCTTCACCAGTTAATTCAAAATTGCTTTCGAATTTTGAAAGTGGTTTGGAAAAGAGGCTAATTCTGTCTCGTGAATACAAGCTGGAAATGACCACCCCGTCTCCGTTTTCGTTTAAAAAAGAAGTTGAAAAGCTTTGATTGCCGCCATCACCCGTGCCCTTGAAAGGATTAAAGCGAATGGTCTCAACCGACTGCATACTGCGTTTCAATCTTTTTTCAATGTCTAAAAAATGTTCAACGGCTGCTTTTTGGAATTCATTCAACGCTTCCAGATTTTTATGGCCGACAACAATTGAATCTTCCAACGACTTCCCATTTTTGCCTTTAAGAAATCTTCCCATTTTTATTTCAAGTCTTATGATCCAACCAATAAGTATTACAATTAATCCCAAGAGCGCGTATGTAACATATAATGGATCAAAAATCATCCAGTTATTATTGCATATTTTATTGTTTTTTGCAAAAAACCAAGTATGATGTGTGTATGAAATTTTTGAGGAAAATCAGCCAGAAGCTGAGCCGCCTCTGGCGGAGAAGGATATTTTTAGACCATGCTTCCACCACACCTATTGCGCCAGAAGTGGACAAAACAATGCGGTCGCACAAAATTGTCCAATTTGCTAATCCATCAGCGTTATATACCGAGGCACTGGAGGCAAAAAAATTACTAAATGGGTCGCGAGAAAGGATTGCTCGGATTTTGAACTGTCGGAAAAATGACATTGTTTTTACAAGTGGTGGGACAGAAGGGAATAACCTGGCACTTTTAGGAGTTTTCGAAGCTCAACTTGGACATCGGATGTCTAAGTTGGGTAATTTTGCTCCCCACTTTGTAACAACAATCATAGAACACCCATCAGTTCTAGAAGTGTTTAAGGAAATTGAAAGACGTGGCGGGAAAGTAACCTACATTCCAGTTGATGAGAAAGGAATGGTTAATCCTAACAGCATTCGCGCGGCTTTGAAGAAAAATACGGTTTTGGTAAGCGTGATGTACGCAAATAACGAAATTGGTACGATACAGCCAATCAAAGAAATTAGTAAAATAATACAAGAATACAGGCGTAAAATTAAACGCCAGAATAGTACTTGGCCATATTTTCACACCGACTCTTGCCAGGTTCCACTTTACTTATCGGTTGATTGTCTGAAACTTGGCGTTGATATGATGACTTTGGACGGCATTAAAATATATGGTCCAAGGGGGTCTGGAATTCTTTATGTCAAATCTGGTGTTGAAACTATGCCGATTGTTTTTGGAGGTGGCCAGGAAAAGGGGTTGCGAAGCGGGACAGAAAATATCCCTGCTTTTGCCGGTTTTGCCAAAGCTTTGGAAATGGCCGATGAAATGAGGGAGAGAGAATCGGAAAGATTGAAAATTATTCGAGATTACGCGATAACAGAAATTCTAAAAAATTTTCCAAAGGCCAGTTTGAACGGTTCAGCAGATGAGCGTCTGCCAAATAACGTAAACATCTGTTTCCCCGGGCTTAATGCCGAATTTGCCGTTATATCTTTGGATGTTCTCGGGGTTTGCGCTTCCTACTCGTCTTCCTGCAGAACTTTGAAAGAAGATTCATCTTCTTACGTCGTAGAGAGTTTGGGCAAGACAGAGTGCAAAGAATCAAGCTTACGCTTTACTTTAGGTAGAGACAGTAAAAAAGGTGACATTGATTATTTGATTGTCGCTTTGAAGAAAATAATAAAGCAAAATCTCGTCGAACCAATACCTTTTCAGAGCATCCGCATCCCTCCTCAGTTTCTAGAAACTGAGGAGGGGGAGAATTAAGTGAGCCTTTCGCTGGAAAGGCGAGTGTCTCTGAAAAGGTATTGGTGAGTAAAAGATTTTATGTTAACATTCTACACATGGAAGATCTAAATAAAAATCAAATTATTCTGCTGACTCTCCTAGTCAGCTTCGTCACCTCAATCGCCACGGGCATTATTACTGTCTCTTTATTGCAAGAAGCCCCGCTTGAGGTTACCAGAAATATAAACCGTATTGTTGAAAAAACCATTGAAACTGTTACGCCGGGAGCTATTGCGCCAGGGCCGAAGGAAGTGACAACGGTTATTGTCAAAGAAGAAGATTTGATTATTGATTCTATAAACAAAAATATAAAAAGTATCGTACGTATAAACGAAAAGGATTCTGTTTCGGGCACAAGCATTTTTTACGGAATCGGGCTGGTTGTTGGCAAGGATGGAAAAATCAGCTCAGACAGAAAAGTGATTGTTTCAGAAAATAAATATATTGCCACGATGAGTGACGAGACTGAACTTGATTTGACTCCTTTAGATCCGGAAAAACAAACAAATTTTATTTTATTTAAAGCAAACTTGCCTGAAAAAAGCACCTACACATTTTCCCAGGCCGTTTTTTCTGATGTTGAACCGAAACTTGGACAGACTGTTATTGGCCTTGGAGGGAAAACTGCCAATGCCGTCATGGTAGGCAGAGTGGTTTCTCTCATGATGAAAGATGTTAGTGTGGGCACAACTACCGCAAAAATTTTAACAAGCATTGAAACAGATCTGGCTTCAAAAGATTTAGTGACCGGCGGTCCGATTTTCAATCTTTCCGGAGACGTAATTGGTATACAATTATCACTAGACGCGCCAAAAACTTTCACATCAATTGCTTCTCTAAAAAAAGACATAGCTACTTTGACGCCTGCAGAAACAAAAGCCCCATAACTTCACCTTAATTTGACCCGGGTTAAAAATACGGTATAATAAGCATAAAATATGCCACCATTTAAAGATTTTACAACAAAAGCCAAGGATGCCATACGAAAAGCCCATGAACTGGCCATTGAACGAGGGCAAAATCATGTCAGCCCACTGCATCTTTTGACTGCCCTGGTTTTTCAGGAGGAAAGCGTGGTCACTTCCATATTGGATAAAATGCAGATAGACACGATGCTTTTGTCCGACTCTCTGATTGAATCGATTGAGGGCGCTGAATCGGGCCAAACGCTCTCGGCCTCATACCAGATGTATCTTACTCCGGAGCTGGCTCAAACCATAGAAACGTCGGGTAAGCAGACTTCTCTTTTGGGCGATCAGTTTGTCTCTACAGAGCATCTTTTCTTGGCTTTGATTGAGGTGCCAAGCGTGGCTAGGGATTTGCTTATGAAATTTAAGATAAGCAAGGACGCGGTTATTCGAGTTTTGGAGGAAATAAGAAGTTCAAAAGGGCAAGAGGTAGAAACTCCGAAAAAATTCAAAACTCTTTCAAAATACACGAGAAATTTGACCAAACTTGCCAGCCAAAACAAACTTGACCCTGTTATTGGCCGCGATGATGAGATTTCCCGGATTATCCAAATTCTCTCCAGACGAACGAAAAATAATCCAATACTGATTGGTGAGGCTGGGGTGGGCAAAACAGCCATCGTTGAAGGATTGGCTACCAGAATTTCCATGGGCGAAGTGCCGGAGTCTTTACGGGACAAAGAGCTGGTCTCACTTGATCTGGGACTTTTAATCGCCGGCACAAAATATCGCGGAGAATTTGAAGAGAGATTGAAGAATATTTTGAAAGAAGTGGAAAAATCAGACGGCAAAATAGTTCTTTTTGTTGATGAGATTCATACTATTGTCGGAGCCGGTTCAGCCGAGGGGTCGCTTGACGCTTCAAATATGTTAAAACCGGCTTTGGCTCGCGGGGAACTCCGGGCTATCGGCGCGACCACACTCAAGGAATACCAAAAGCATATTGAAAAAGATCCGGCTCTTTCAAGACGCTTCCAACCGGTTTATGTTAACGAGCCAAGTGTTGAAGATGCCATAACAATCATGCGCGGTTTGAAAGAAAAATACGAACTTTATCATGGAGTCAGGATAACGGATGAAGCCATAGTTTCTGCGGTTAATTTAAGCGCAAGATACATTACCGACAGATTTTTGCCTGACAAAGCAGTTGATCTTATTGATGAATCAGCCTCATTTCTCAAAATTTCTCTTGAAAATAAACCGCTGGTTCTGCAAAATGCCCACTCAAAAATCATCAAACTTCAGATAGAATTGGAAGCTTTGAAAAAAGAAACCGATGCCAAGTCCAAAACTCGAACTAAAACCATCTCCCAATCTATCGCAGACCTCAAGGAAGAAATCAGCGAAATTGAGCTAAAATGGAATAACGAAAAAGATACGGTCAATGATATAAAAACAATCAAAAAAAGATTGGAGGAACTTCGTCGTGAAGCAGAACTGGCTGAGGCCAAGTCCGATTTGTCTCTGGCCGCTGAAATAAGATACGGCAAGATTCCAGCTCTTGAGAAAGATTTGGAAACAAAAACAAAAAGGCTAAAAAAACTGCAAAGTTCGAGAAGAATTTTGAAGGAAGAAATCACCGAAAACGATATTGCCACTATTGTCTCAAAGTGGACTGGTATTCCTGTCACTAGGATGCTTGAAGAGGAAGCCGAGAAATTAAACCGTATGGAAGAGGAATTGAAGAAAAGAATTGTCGGTCAAAACGATGCGGTCCAGAAAATTGCAGATACCATAAAACGAAGTCGCGCCGGCATTGCCGATCCGCAAAGACCGATCGGATCCTTTTTGTTTCTTGGTCCGACCGGAGTTGGAAAGACGGAGCTGACCAAAGCCCTAGCCCAGTTTATGTTCGACGACGAGAAAGCTCTTATAAGAATTGATATGTCCGAGTTTATGGAAAAACACAGCGTTTCCAAAATAATCGGAGCTCCTCCAGGATATGTCGGTCACGAAGAAGGTGGAACCATTACCGAAATAATTCGTCATAGGCCATACTCCGTTGTGCTTTTTGACGAAATCGAGAAAGCTCACCCGGAAGTCTTTAACATACTTCTGCAGGTTTTGGACAACGGTCGGTTGACAGACGCCAAAGGCAGGACAGTAAATTTCAGAAACACGGTTATAATTTTGACCTCAAACATCGGCGCTCGATACATAGATAAGATGGAAAAAATCGGTTTTGCGGCGGATAGAACAGAAAAGGCAAATTACAATGATGCCAAAGCCAAAATTTTGGATGCCTTGAAGGATCACTTCCGACCGGAGTTTCTCAACAGACTGGATGACATAATTGTCTTTGACATTTTGAGCAAGGAAGCTGTTGCTGAAATTGTTAAAATTCAGGTGGATGTCATTGTTGAAAGACTACAGAAGAAAGAGATCAAACTGAATCTCACTTCCACTGTTTATGCTCATCTGGCCAAAGAAGGATACAGTCCGCAGTATGGGGCAAGACCGCTGAAACGTTTGATCCAAACAAAAATTTTAACTCCAATAGCCGGGCTAATGATAAGCAAGGGTTTGTCCAAGGGCGGGGCAATAACGGTAGATATGAAATCTGCATCATCGGCGGGCGAGGGAGAGGAATTTACTTTCACAGTAAAAAAGGGCAAAAACGGCTCGTTTGTTACAGACAATTTTGTCCACGACGGAGCGTTGGCGAAATAGGATTTTAAGTTTTTCTATGCTAAACATCATCTTGCAAATATTTTTTGTTAATATACTATTTTCTAATAGAACTTGGGAGGAGGCCTCGTGTCACAGATAATTTCTCCATGTATATGACCAGTATGTCGCAGCACTTTCTTATATTATTGTAAAATATTGGATTCAGGGACTTTCTTGTGTTAAAGTATTTAGGTTTTACAATGCGCCGATCGGATAGTGGCTATTCCAGGAGACTGTAAATCTCCCGCCCTCGGGCATCGTTGGTTCGAGTCCAACTCGGCGCACCACTTGACAAGTGTCATTACTCATGCTACTCTATTTTTTAGATTCATTCCTAAATTCACCCCTGAATTAGGACACTCCTGTTAATGATTTAATGATACCACACGCTCTCGCGACCTCGAGAGCTGTTTTGTATCCTAAGATCTTTCTCGGTTTGTTGTTGATTGTGTTGATTGCTTGATCAACTTTTCTTTGTGATATCTTTCTAAAGTTGGTTCCTTTAGGAAAATATCTTCGAATCATCTTGTTTCCATTTTCCACACCGCCCTTTTGCCATGATGAATACGGTTCACAAAAGAATGTCGGGAGACCAAGTGAATGATGCTGTTTGTTCTCTGTGCCATTGTCAAAAGTGATGGAAAGAGTTTTGTATATCCCGATTTGTTTTTGGATTGCTTCCATATGCTCAAAGGTGGACATGCTCTCCACTTTTGTGGCAGTGATCAGCCTAGCTTTTCTTTCATATCCAACCGAAAGTCCTCCCGAACAACCTTTTCTTGAGACAATTGCGTCATCTTCCCAATGACCATATCTAGTGCGGTTGTTTGCTCCCAAGAAACGTTTGTTAATGCTCACTCGATTTGGAATCATGACCCGCTCGGTCTTTTTTAGACGTTTCTTTTTGTGATATCTCTTTGAATACAGATGGACGCAATATCTCTGACCCTCAACCGAACGCAACCATTCGTATATGGCAGTTTTGGATGCGTACCAGGGTTTCTTTTCTTTTTTCATTCTTCCTGATATCTCATCTGGGTTCCAATGTTTTTCCAGACCTTCAATCATATATGTTTTGAGCTCTTGATTATGCTCAATCTTTGACCATTCTCTACGGGTATCTTTTTTACGCGTTCTCGCATACATATCCGCATTTACTTGGAAGCCTTGCTTCCAAGTCAATAGCTTCTTTTAACCTAAACTTGTTAACCTCGCAGGTTGACGAGTTAATACTTGGAAGCCTTGCTTCCAAGTCATTGCTATTTTGTGATTGTTGTAGTATAGTCCAGAAAGGAGGTTCAAGTGACCGTAAGGGCAAAAGTTATCAAACGGCTGATCGAAGTGATGTCGTCTCGACCTAATTTGGGTGTGGCCATAAGAGAGGGGGTGTCTCCAGACGAACTCATCTTTGATACCCCTTATGGAGAGTCAGTGATGACTTTTCAAATCAAAGGAAAAGACATCATTGCCACAGTAAATGGTAAAGAAATTTCCATCCCACTCGAAAAGTTCTCAAGACCCGAACTGGTTTACTAGTTCGGGTTTGTTTTTTGCTCAAAAAGTTGCAGAAGCATCATTATGTGTTGCTGTTCAGCGGGATTTTTTGTCATTGCTAAATCAAATTTCAAACTGTTTATGATTCCCATAAAAACCTCATCAAGTAGACTTTCGGTAATGGAGGGGTCGCCGCTATTTACAAAAGCCAGGACTTTTTCCGGATCCATCCAAACCAAAGTTTTTGGGATGGCCGTATCTTTAAGTCCCATTTCATCCAATCTAACAAAAGGTCTATCTCGTAGAGATTTTATTTTCTCATCCCTTACTCGCTTATCTCTGGCTGTGGTTATTTGCATAGTCATGGCAGGTCTATCTTTGAGGTAGGCCACTGTGTCAATTTGGTCTCCTCTTCCTATTTGTTCCAATCCCGAATCTTCTCCACTGGTTGATAATCGGACACTCATATCCGGCAATCTGTTTCTCAAAATATCAACCAAAACTTCTTCAGCTATAAAACCAACTCCCTTGTCTTGAGGTAAACCAGCTCCTTGATTTTGTGCATCAAGTCCCATAATGTCTTTATACTATAATAAAAATTTAATTTATGAAATAGCTTCTTTTAACCTAAACTTGTTAACCTCGCAGGTTGACGAGTTAAGACAGTTCCGTTTTCTTGTTATGAGACATCTTAAAATGTTGTATAACAAATATTGTGCGACATAGCATTGTGATACAATTTGTGCATGAATTCTTTAAAAAAACTTAAACAGCAGTTTTTGGAATACATTGAGATTGAACGTGGCAGGTCACTTAAAACAGTTGAAAACTATGATCATTACCTCACTCGTTTTTTAGAGTTTTCAAAAAATGACAATCCTGCTCAAATTACTGATAATTCTGTGCGCGAATTTCGTCTGTGGCTTAACAGGCAACCCAGTGGGCATAACAAAAAAAATAGTGAAACTTTGTCGCGAAAAACTCAAAACTACTACCTCATCGCCTTGCGGGCTTTTCTAAAATATTTAGCAAGGCAAGAAATAAAAACATTGCCGGCGGAGCGTATTGAACTTGCAAAAATCTCCGAAAGGTCACTTGACCTAATAACTCCTGAAGAACTTTCTCGACTACTATCTTCCCCAAAAGGAAATGATTTGAGGGATTTGCGAGATAGGGCTATACTAGAACTTTTGTTTTCTACTGGACTGCGTTTGGCCGAACTCTGCTCTTTGACTAGGGATTTGAATTTAAATTCTGACGAACTTTCTATTCGTGGTAAAGGAGGGAAGGTTAGAGTCGTTTTTATTTCAGAGCAGGCCAAAAAATGTATAAGAGAATATCTCAAGGCACGAAAGGATATAAGTGATGCTTTATTTACTCCCGTAGATGAGAGAAATTTCAAAAAAAATACCACAAGAGATTTTGGTTTTCTTAATAAAAGATCAGTAGAAAGAATCGTAAAAAAGCATGCAATTAAAGCCGGAATTTCCAAAAAGGTAACTCCCCATACCATAAGACACTGTTTTGCCACCGACTTACTTTCCAACGGCGCCGACCTCCGCTCCGTCCAAGCACTCCTCGGTCACTCAAGTATTATTACCACCCAGATTTATACTCACGTGACGGATAAGCATCTGCGCGATACCCACAAAAAATATCACAATAAAAGATAATTGACATTAAACATTTTTTATATAGATTGTGTCTTTAGGAGGTGTGAAATGGGTGGTGGTGGAGGAACAGGTGGTGGTGGTGGATCGAGTGAGCCGTTTGTTGTTCCAGATGAAATTCTGACTCTGGCTAAAGGTGCACTTCGATTGGAAATGATCCCAGTCTGGTGGAATACACCGAATTCCGAATTTTACGAAAAGAGTCCAGGGCAAATTTGGGCAACGGGTCCCATCGGCCAGGATCTTATTCGCGAGTTCATTTTGTCGGCCAAAAGTGGTGACATGGCCTAGCCGCTTTCGACAAGGGTCCGTCTCCCTATCGGAGGCGGATTTCTTTTTATAAAACTATTCTCATATTCTTGAGAATACGAGAATAGTTTTACTAGGTGTTTATTGTGTTGGATATGATATTATTGAAGTATGAAAATTGTCTCTTGGAACGTAAATGGCATCCGCGCGGTCCACAAAAAAGGGCTTTTTGTGCCGTTTGTGGAGAAATACAAACCGGATATTATTTGTTTGCAAGAGACCAAAGCACAGCAAAATCAAAGTGAGGTGGACTTGCCAGAGTATGAAGAATATTGGAACTCCGCTACTCGTCCTGGCTACAGTGGTACTGCGATTTTTACTAAAATAAAACCAAAAAGTGTTATCTTGGGCGTGCCTGAAAAAATAGCCAAGAAATACAAGCTTTCCGACGACGGTTATGGCGACCCCAACACTGAAGGCCGTATTACCACCCTTGAGTTTGATGATTTTTACGTAGTTTGTGTTTATACTCCCAACGCCAAAGATGACCTCTCTCGCCTATCCTTGCGTTACAAGCACTGGGATCCAGCTTTTCTTGCTTTTGTAGAAGAACTAGAGAAAACTAAGCCAGTTATTTTTTGCGGGGATTTGAATGTAGCACACGCCTCCGATGATTTAGCTCGACCGAAAGAAAACGAAGGTAAAAAAGGATTTACCAAAGAAGAGCGTGAAGGTATTCAAAAATTTGTGGATGCAGGATTTACTGACACATTCCGAATGTTTACCAAAGGCAACGGTCACTACTCTTGGTGGAGTCACTTTGCCAACGCTCGCGAAAGAAATATAGGTTGGAGAATCGACTATCTCTTTGTAAGCAAAAAACTGAAAGAAAAAGTTAAATCATCTCACATTCTTCCCCAAGTCCTCGGCTCCGATCACTGTCCAATTGAGCTTGAAATTGCTATCTAATTTAAACTTTTCCACAGTTTTGTCTGTAATGTCCTTTACACACTTTTCTAAAGGACATATAATTAATTCAGAGTTCAGATTGAATGTCCGATAAACCCCGGACGGATTTTCTGGGCCTTGTTCTTTGATG
>Ga0156301_110_pt1 | contig 8280 bp, 8 predicted proteins | sample RifCSPlowO2_12_FD_107949 | JGI IMG/M metagenome (GOLD analysis project Ga0156301, IMG submission 107949) | Candidatus Zambryskibacteria bacterium RIFCSPLOWO2_12_FULL_39_23
CGCTCAATTCTCTTTCTTTCAAAGAAACCAAAATGTTTAAAATTTTCCATACAAATTAAATTATATGGTGTTCGGATTCAAAGGTAAATTTCCAAGCTTGGTTGAGATATTTGGGGACGAGGCACGGGCCAGGAATTGGCCATACGGCTTCAGTGCCAAAAAAAGTCTCAACCCATCTATCCAATCAAGTTACCGGCAGCCGGTGTCATGGAAAATAGTCCGTGTCAAAAACACGCAACTATTTCTTAACACCTAACTCTAGACCGCGATCAAGCCATGAAGCCACTTGAAAATTGGCGGAAAGGCGAGTGAGTATGCCGCCGTAGCGACATGAATTTCTGAGGTGGAGTCCTCAGACTGGTGGGGAGCTACCAGGATACAAAGTCTCCCCTTGAGTGAGATAGATAAAGGAGAAAGATCTCGGTGGGCGGAACAAAACATCGTTCCGTTCACCGAGAAATGAAGCGACCGACTAGCGATGCTAGCCGGTTTTTTTATTACAAATAAAATCCTTCACAAAATTTTCATGTGATGCTATGCTGATTCTAGAGTCAGATTTGTTGTTTCAACGATGAAAGGCGGTCGCATGACCCTCACCTGTTGTCAGTGCAGAAGAAGATATATCGGCAGGGAACTGAAAGACAAGAAAGCCCTGCGAATCTGTAGGGAGTGCATCAGAAGAGCGATTATCTCATTTGAGAGACAGATGAGGCAACATGAGATCGTGGAACTCGAAAGGATTCATGTTTTGAACCAAAGAGAGGTGCCGGTACGCCTTCTTCGTGTGGAAAATGGGAACTAATCCCGTGTTTTTGGCCGGCTCACAACGCGTGAGCCGGTTCTTCTTTTTCAATTTGTGCTATTAAGTTATACTGTTATATATGCCCCAGTAGTAGAGCGAAGCTCACTACAGGGCTATCCCGTAGTGAATTTATTTTTGTTATGTTCTACATATATTTGTTACAAAGTGTAAAAAATAACTCTCTATATTCTGGTTATTCTAGTGATTTAAGAAAAAGATTAAAAGAACATAACCAAGGGTCAAATTTTTCGATAAAGGCATATAAGCCATGGAAAGTTATTTACTACGAGGCATGTATTTTAAAAAGTGATGCTAAGCGCAGAGAGAAGTATTTAAAAACTACACAAGGTGTTAGAATGTTAAAATTGAGATTAAAAGATTATTTTGAAGAAAGTCGAAAAATTTAAAAAATAAATTCTACTACTGAGATGTCAGAAGCACTTTATAGAAAATACAGACCAGCTAAATTTTCCGGGATTATCGGTCAAGATCATATTGTTAAAGTTTTGGAAGCCGAAACCAAGTCAGGAGAAATTTCACATGCTTATCTTTTTTCCGGTACACGCGGGACTGGTAAAACTTCTGTGGCCAGGATTTTTGCTGATGCCATCGGCACATCCAAAAACGATATTTACGAGATTGACGCCGCTTCAAACACTAGTGTTGAAGATATCCGCGCGCTTAACGAATCAGTTTTTACTTTGCCTTTTGAATCAAAATACAAAGTTTATATTTTAGACGAAATCCACATGCTCTCCAAGTCCGCTTCCAATGCACTTCTTAAAACTTTAGAAGAGCCACCGGCACACGTTGTTTTTATTTTAGCCACAACAGAAACTCACAAAATTCCTGAAACTGTTCTTTCTCGTTGCGAAGTTTACACTTTCAAAAAACCTAGTCAGGAAACTTTAAAAAAACTAACTATTAGCATCGCCAAAAAAGAGGGAAGTATAATTGACGACGCATCAGCCGAGCTCGTGGCGATCTTGGGCGACGGCTCGTTTCGAGATACAATAGGGATTGTTCAGAAAATTCTAGCTTACTCAAAAGATAAGAAAATTTCTGAAGACGAGGTACGTCTTGTTACTGGTGCGCCGGCGGTTGAATTGGTCCACGGTGTTATATCAGCTATAGCATATATGGACTTGAAGATGGGTTTGGATAACGTAGAAAAGGCAGTCTCTCAAAATATTGATATGTCGGTTTTTCTAAAACTTATTCTGCACACAACACGTGCGGTGATGCTCGTAAGGTTTGGCGCGGGGAATATAGTAAAGGACGATTTTTCAGAAAAAGAATTTATTTTCGTAAATGATTTAGCAAAAAAAGATGGCATTTTTTCTTCCGCAATCTTGTTTGAACTTCTGACTGCTTATGAAAACACCACCGGCGCCTACATTTCGCAACTGCCACTTGAACTAGCATTAGTAAAAATAATCGGAGAAAAATAACATCCTTAAATACTCCAGTATTTAAGGATGTTATTTTTCTCCTCTCTTTTAGGAACTGTCTGATAAAATTTTAGCACTGTGAATTTTTATAGTAAAGTTTTTTTCAATTTTTTTGAGATTCCTGTGGATAAGAAATAAATTGATTTAAATTTTTAAAAACGAGTTTACCCACGGTCTAATTCGCGCGAATGGTACAATAGATTTTTTGTAAATGTAAAAAATATAAAATAGCAAAAAATCAAAAAAAATGTTATAAATATTGTGTTTGAATAAAATATATTGGGAGGTCGTCTAATGGCAGGACAGGAGCCTTTGAAGCTTCTAATGAAGGTCCGATTCCTTCCCTCCCAGCCAAAAATTACAAACAACATCCATGATTACCAAACGAAAAAATGGATATTATGTGCTTTCGGAAAAAACCAAAAAAAATTTGGGAGGGTCTTACAAAACCCGCTTGGAAGCGGTAAAACGATTCCGTTAAGTTGAATTTTTTAAACATAAGAGAAAGAAATAAACTACAATTAACCATAAACCCCCTTACTCGAAAAGTAGAATGGATTTATTAAGAGTGATATGATTGGAATAAATATAAATTATATTGGCACAATGAGATTAAAATATATTCCTGTTGTACTGCTGTCAGCCGTTTATTTATTTTTATTCAGTTTTAATATTACGCACGCAGAAGTCACTCAACCTTATACAGTGGACGAAAAGCCCCAAGTTCTTTTTGCTGACAGTGTAGCCACATCAACATATCTTGGGTTGGAAAATTATACGCAGGATTACGTTGGCGACTATGCGCACATAAAATTTACATATACCCACAGAGATTGTTGTTATAGTGTTTATCCGCCGATTATACACGTTAGCTCTCTTGATCCGAGATTAAACTTAAATCCTTATTTCGCAAATTTAAAATCTGCATATTTTGCTTATTTTTTTAGTGAAACAGATCCATCGGATTGGTATTCGGTGGATATACAATTTGACCCTACTGGCTATCAAGTTGTCGTAAAAAGAGCCGGTATCACAGAAGTATCAAATCTGCATACAAATATTGTCGAATTTACTGACAATGATTGGGTATATCTTGCAAATAATTATCCAATTTCAAATCCACCATTGCCTTACTCGATGTCTTTCACTCCGATACCAGTAAAGGTCGTCCCACCAGTCGGCAATTCAAATGTGCTGTTTATACCGGGTCTTATGGGATCGCGATTATATGAAAATGACGGAGTTGAAGAGAATGAACTTTGGGTGTCAATTTCAGATTCAGACCACAGCAAACTTTCGCTAAACAGTTTAGGTAAAAGTACAAATGATATTTATACTAAGGACGATACACAAAACACAGGTGAATCAAGAGAAACAGGTATTATAAATGAGATTTTTGGTCTAAATATATATGAATCATTTATTGGGGAACTCAAAGATTGGAAACAAGACGGGACAATAAATGATTATGCCTTCATTCCATATGACTGGAGATTGTCATTAAGCGACATTATTACAAATGGCGCCACAACAACTGGTAATAAACTTTCCTACAGCACCACAACCCAAAATTTTTCAGAATCTTTCGTATTGAAAAAACTGGAAGAACTGCAACAAAGTTCTAATTCCGGGAAGGTAACAATAATTACTCACTCAAACGGAGGACTGGTAGCCAAAGCTTTAGTCCAAAAACTGAAAGATACCAACAATCCTCTCTATGACCAAATAGATAAAGTGATACTAGTGGCTGTGCCGCAGATTGGAACGCCGGATGCAATGGCGACGCTTCTCCACGGAACAAAGTTGGGCAGCGGTTGGATTATGGACAATGACCGCTCACGTCAACTCTCAGAAAATATGCCCACTGTCTACAATCTCCTGCCCTCGACCAGCTATTTCACCACAGTTGATCCTGGGTTTGCGATAGATAAGTTAGCTTCTTTCGAAGACCAGCCATTTTTTGGTCCACAGATTTCTCAGTACGGGGTATTTGTTTCCAATGAAACGGAATTAAAAAATTACATTTTGGGCACGGATGGGCGAAGCAAGCCCGCATTCAGCGACACGCTCAATCCTAATATCGGCAACAACGGCTTGTATGACCAAGCGCAAAATGTTCACCAGATTTTGGACAGTTGGCAGCCCTCGCCGAACACAAAAGTCATCCAGGTGGCGGGCTGGGGTGAAGAGACGATAGCAGGAATCAATTACAAAACAAAGAAAGAGAGTACTGAAACCATTACCTACAAACCCACGGTAGTCATTGATGGTGACGGCACCGTGGTTGTTCCCAGTGCTCTATGGATGTCAGATTCCGATCCGAATGTGGAGAGGTGGTGGGTGGACTTGCCTAGTTACGATACTCTTGCAAATTTTGAACGAGGCCACCGTGACATTTTAGAGGTATCCAACTTACGAGACTTTTTAGAATCTCAAATAAAAAATTCTACATTCTCTGACCCTGATGATATTGTTTTAGACAGTGACTCAACCTTAGCATCAAATGATGCCCGTCTTCACTACACTCTCCATTCCCCACTCACATTGGGAGTCACGGACTCCCAGGGCCGATACACCGGCCAAGACCCTGTAACAAGAGAAGTTTGGGAAGAAATTCCGGGAGTAAATTACATGCAGATAGGCGAGGTTCAGTTTCTTTCGGTTCCGACAGACATAGCTCATACTCTCAAACTTGACGGTTACCAGACAGGCAGTTTTGATCTTGACGTAGACGAACAGCAAGGCAATACGATTGTTGAGTCAACATCTTTTGAGCAAATTCCGACTTCTCCATCCACCCTGGCAACAATGGAAGTCAATCTAAATTCAGATATTGCCAATCTGGTTTTAGAAATAGATAGTAATGAGGACGGAGCAGTGGATAAAAGCTTGGAAGCTACTCCGGGTGGCGTAACCATATACGACGACATTCCGCCGGAATTATATGTGACTTTTGATGTTACCAACAAAGACGTAATATTTTCTACTAAGGACAATGTAGATCCGAATCCTACCCTTACGATAGCAGGCAGTTCGGTTGTTCTCGCAGATTCGAGCGAGAATACTACAGTAATCCCATTCAAGAAGTTAAGAGAAAATTCAACTAGGTTCAGATTTACCTACAATCAAATAGTCAGAAACGGGCTTGTTACGCAACTTCCAAATACAAATATCATTTACAACTGGAAAGAAAAAAACAGTGTCCTGACTGATCTGGACACAAGGGTTGTGATAAAGGGGGTTGAAAAGTACATCTTTAACTATCGCAAAGCAATTAATGCTACAATTATCCGGGAGAGGAAGAATGGTGGGGTTGTAACGACAACCAAGCCGGGATTTGTGATTGTAGAAGTGCAAACGGAAGGTAGTGGTCTGAAAGTTGATTATTAGTGATTTTAAAACCTATGAATAACGATAAAAAAGCAAAAATTTTTTATTTAACAACTTCTATCTTTGTGATAGTAATTTCTTATATTGTTAATTCAAACCTTCGCGAAACTCTTCCAAGAAATCTTAGTGAATCTATTTTTTGGCTGACAGTTCCTGTCTTTATATTTTCGATCATTACCTTATTCACTAAAAATACCGCCTTTCAACTATGGGCAAAAATAACAAATTATCTATATATTTTTTTTATCTTTATTATTTTACTAACCCCGACATCAACGCACGGGTTAGATTTCCTCCCAATCGTGAAGGAAACCGTAAGTATAGCTCTCGCAATATTATATTCAATCATTTCCCTGATCTTAATTCTCTATAAATCTTTCAAAAAAGATAATCTATAATTACTCACTTTGCTTAAGCAAGGACTGTCCTTGCGATAACACGAGAACAAACGTTGCGAGGAGTCGGAAAGTCAAAGAAAAATGGTGGCCGACCCCATTTATGATCCCATTTACTGACCTAATTTAACCCTTACGTTTGGTCATGAAACCTATTACCCAGAATAACTATTCTAATATTCTCAAGAATATGAGAATAGTTTTTGGGCGATTTTTAGATGAATTATCTTTTATATTCTGATACAATAATTCTTATGGCATATATATTTGTTGGACTTGGGAATCCAGGAGAAGAATATGAGAATACTAGGCATAACACGGGTAGGATGCTGACTTAAAGAAATCCTAGCAATTTTGTAAATGCAAACTATGTTACAATTATAGTGATGCAATCTTTACAAAAAGGTTTCATAGCTTACGTTATTGTGGCTGTTTTGGCCATAATTTTGATTGGCGGCAGTTTTTATTTTAATTCGCGAAATAAAACCGGAAGTTTGTCGGATAATCAACTGCTTCTTTTGGGGGCCAATCAAAAAGTAGAAATGGAAACTGCTAAGCTGGAAGAGCTCCACCGAAGATACCAGGCAGAGAGGAAAATTGTAGCTCAAATTCAAGAGGAATATTCAAACATCAAAACCAATATCCTAAGAAGGACAGACATTTTTTTCAAAAATGCGGAATCAAAAAATCCGCAAATTATTATAAAAATCAGTAATAAAAATATTGAAAAGGATATAAATAATCGTCGTTTGGAGATAACAAAATTGCTCGAGGCCTGGGACAAAGAGAATGAAATTATCAATTCCGATTCGGTTTCTATAAATTTATTGCCGACCCTGTCTGATTTGGTTAAATCGGCAAAAAAAGATATCAGTTACATAGAAAAATATATTGCCCAACTGGAAAGCATAATAAACAATCTTTCCATAGAAAATTCCGACTTGACCCAATCACAAATAAGTTCGTATCAGTTTATAATTGCCAGTAACATAAACGAGGTGGAAAAAGTGGTCTCAACTTTTACCACAATTGAAAATTCGGCAAATGAAATTTATGCCGCCAATGCGGAAACCACAACTGTTTCTATTGTGGCTATATCATCTCCCGGAGAGGAAGCTTCAACACCGTCGCCCACCACTTTAGATAGTACGGAAACTGACACAACCGCTCCTACGCCGCTTTCAATGTCGACAACTCCTCCAATAGTTACACTTTCACAAATTGAGGCCCAAGAAGAAGTTGTGGTAGAAGCGGAGGTAGAACAGGCAGAAATCGAGCAAATGATAAATCAACCGGTGGAAATAACGATTGAAGTTCCAATGGCTCCTACAGTAATCGTATATCCAGAAAATTTGCCAGCTCAAGGCATAATTCAATATCTGCCGAATCCCTTTGCCGATCACACTGGCTGGCCGGATCTAACAGTGGACGAAATCTCCGGCAAACCGCTTTTGCTGGACGGAGCAAACAAGTAAGGACTGCATTGTTGGATAAATAAAATAAATGAAAAGTAAACGAATTGTAATAATAATATTGATAATCTTGGCTGGTCTGATCGTTTGGTTTGGTTTTTTCAAGGTCAGAACAGCGGTGGCTCCGGTGGAGGAGTCGAAAATCACTTACGTGAACGCTTCAATTGATTTGATACAAGTCACCTTGCCTTTTCCAGATGCTGTAACCGGCAAGGAATTCAAGGTCGTTGGGCGGGCTAGAGGGTATTGGTTTTTTGAGGCGTCGTTTCCAGTGGAAGTATTGGATAGGAACGGAAATTCTCTCGGAATTTTTGTTGCTCAAGCAAAAGATGAGTGGATGACGGAGAATTTTGTGCCGTTTGAAGTGGATATAGTCGTTCCGCAGTTTTACATTGGACCGGCAAAGCTTGTTTTGAAGAAAGATAACCCATCGGGATTGTCAGAGTATGACGCCTCAATTTCCTTCCCAATAAACATAGAGTATTAGCCATATTTTGACTAAAACTACTTTTCCCCTATACGTGGAGGACTTTATCCTGTATACTAGAATCATTAATTGTAATTAATAATTATTTAAACAATATGGCAAAATCAAATTCAGCGTTTATGAAGCCAATGAATGTTAGTGCAGATTTGGCAGTGGTAGTCGGCAAAGGACCGATGCCGAGATCAGAAGTTGTAAAGAAACTTTGGGCGTACATCAAAAAAAATAATCTTCAGGACACAAAAAATAAGAGAAACATAAACGCTGACGCGGCTCTAAAAAAAGT
>Ga0156301_108_pt1 | contig 7654 bp, 7 predicted proteins | sample RifCSPlowO2_12_FD_107949 | JGI IMG/M metagenome (GOLD analysis project Ga0156301, IMG submission 107949) | Candidatus Zambryskibacteria bacterium RIFCSPLOWO2_12_FULL_39_23
AAATGATTTTCTATCAGTTCAAACATATCGGCAAGTCTGGCAGAAATTATTTCATCCAACTTTTTCTTTGGGAAAGATGTGGAGCCAAGACCTCCGATTTTGACGTTCTCCGCTTCTTCCAGAGGGATTTTCAGGCCTAAAGCGATGTCGTTGGTAATATCCGTTGATCCGATCGGAAAAACTTCCAAAGATATCGGAATGTTATTTTCAAAAACAACAATAGACATCGTTTCAGAACCGATGTTGGCCAAAACACAGCCAGCCATTTTTTGTTGCTTTGTCAGGGTAACAAAAGAAGAGGCAATCGGAGCCGCCAGACAATCTATAACGTCAATACCGGCCTCATCGATTTTTTCCAAAAGGTCGTTTAAGTGAGGATCCAAGCAGACAATAAAAAGCATTTTAACTTCAAGTTTTGTTCCTTTCATACCTAAGGGTGTCTTGGCCAAAACCGGTTTGCCGTCTATTTTGTAAGATAGGGGAATGCTGTGCAATATACGGTTGTTTTGCAACAAATTGGTGGGCAGGCTCTCCTCACACATCCGTGAGACTTTTTCAATATCCAACTCGGTAATTTGAAGATCGGCCCTGCTTATGATAGCGCTGGCTGAAGAAGAAATACTGGAAAGACCAATGCCCCCAACGGAGACAAAAGCCTTGTTAATTTTTATGCCAGATGTTTTTTCGGCCAGTTTTATGGCACTCCTGATGCTTTGAGTTACATCCTCGCCATTTATAATATAACCATGCCTTAATCCGCGAGACTCCGATAACCCAGTTCCGATTACCCGGGTTATATTTTTTCCGTTTTCTCTAACAAGTTCAGCTACCACCACTTTTATTTGTGACGTTCCAATATCAATTCCGGCTGTAACATTGCGTGCCATTGTAAATAGTAGAAAGTCCGTAAAGTCTATAAAGTCTCTAAAGTGGAAATACAACTGACTTTATAACTTAAATTGCTCTCGCAATTTGGTTTCTGCTCTCCCCATTCTACTACCATGTTCCATTCCTTTCAAATGCATTAAACCGTGGATAAATAAAAATGTCACTAGATTGTCAAATTTTCTTTGAAACAGTTTTATCTGTCTCCTTACAACGCTGGGGGTAATGAAAATTTCCCCTTTATTTTTCGAAATATTAAAACTTAAAACATTAGTCGGTTTGTTTTTGCCTCTGTAAATCTTATTTAAGGTTTGTGATTTTTTTTCTCCTATAAAAACCAGAGACAAGGAATACTTGCTTCCCAAAGCCTTGTTTTTTATTTTAGCAAAAGGCACGCCAGGGAGCGTGCTTTTTGTCGTGTTGGTTAAACTAAAATTCTTGCCCATCACTGTTATTTTTTGCCACGAGTTGGCATCTCCGGCATTTTACCCATTTTTATCAGTTCACTAATCAGCTCCCGTTTCCGCAAAACTTTTAAAGTTTTTTTCTTTTTGACATATTCAGAGGCTTTCCTTACCGAATATCGCAGGCTTCGAACACGAGGCAAAACGCCCGAGCCCTGGACCCTTTTTGTGAACCTTCTTATAAGATTTAGATTATTCTCGTTTCCTGATTTAACCACCTCTACGTTTATTGTCATGTGGCTAGTACTCTAACATACCCCTTGGTTTCAATCAATCCCAACCATTATTTTTTATTCTTCTTTATTTTTTTTAAAAATTCCGGAAGATCGTGGAGAGCCACAGTTTCCTGCTCTCTGGTTTTCAAATCTCTGACAACCATGCTATTTTCCACCGCTTCTTTTTGTCCCATTATAAGAACATGGCTGGCCTTCATGTATTCAGCGCCGTTCAGTTGCCCGGCTATTTTGTCTTTGGTTATTGAGTGGTAAACCGGGATTTTATTTTTTCGGAGGAGTTCTACCACATTTAAAGCTTTTAATTTGGCCGTTCCTCCAAGTTGGGCCAAATAAAATTTAGGTTTTTTTATATTTTTTATCAAAATTTTTTTCTTGGGTATTTTATTTTTTTTGACAATAACAGTAACGCCAATAGAGGGTATTTCTCTCTTTCCGCCCAATTTTTTGGCCAAGTGATTGTACCTGTATCCAAAAGCCAGAAGTTCGCCTTCCTCAATTATTTCCACCCCGGCACTCTTTTTTTGGGTTTCCCTTATCTCAAAAGCGGTATAAGAGGCATAAAGTTTGTTGGAAAAAAGATTAGGTTTGATTTTATATATTATGCCAAACGATTCTAAACACTCCAAAACTTCCTTGAAATGGATTCTGGCTATATCTGAAAGCGAGCCGATGGGCTCCGGGATGTTTTGGGTAAATTCCCTCGCTTCTTCTGCGACATTTCTAAAAAATGTATAGTGATTTCTTTTGAATTCCTGCCGCATTTTTGCGGTTAGGACATGGGCGTTTTTTCGATAATGAGAAGCTAACTCTTTCTCAAACCTAACTATTGACTCCTTGTCTCCGATACTGTTTATATCTATATAAACATCTTTGTGTCCCAACTCTTCCAGCACGGCCAAAACACACTTTATAAGAAGAGCTTCTGAAGTAGCCCTACTGCTGCCCATAATTTCAAAACCGTACATCTCAACATTAGATTTCTTTTTTACAAGGTTACCGGGCAGAGGTTTTTTGTAGTGTATAGCTATAGGTTGTGTTTCCAAATCAAGCCTTTCATTCATATACCATTCTGTCAGAACCACTTTTTCCAAAGCATCACTATAGTGATCAAAATCCTTGAACTGCTTGGCTTTTAAAAAGTGAGAGGAAAAAATGTGCGGCGGTTTTATAACTGTGAAACCATAATGAATAGCTATTTCACCGACCTTGTCAGAAATATTTTCAAAATATGTTTTTTCCTTACCTTTCTCTTTTTTTGCCATGGCAGTATTTTAATTACTATTACTACTATTTTATTTCTCCCGGCATTACCTCTATTTTATTGAGTGGAAACAGTCGGATAATCGGTTTCCCAAGAATATATTTTTTCTGAAGCGGTCCCCAGAAACGGGAATCAAAACTTTCTGCTCGATTATCTCCCATGACGAAATATTCATCTTCGAAAAGTGTTGCTTCATAGGACATTCCGGAAGTGTGAGCGACATAAAACTGGTCCAAAAAGAAACCGAGAGGATTTTCCTTGTTTACAATACGGGTAGAATTTTCACCGACAATAACCGTTTCTCCCGGCAAACCAATAATTCTTTTTATAAAACTTTTTTTGGTATCTCCCGGATATCTGAAAATTATCACCGAATTTCTCTCTGGTTCGTTAAATTTGTATGAAATTTTATCAACTATAAGGTAATCTCCAGTGTCAAATGTCGGATCCATAGATTTTCCATCGACAAGATACGGTTCGGCTATATAGAGGCGGAAAGGAAGTATTATTCCGAAAGCTATAATTATGAACAGAACAACTTCTTTGGCTATTTCTTTAAATTTTCCTTTTTTGAGAGATTGTGGGAGCAATTCAGAGGATATATTGTTTGGAGAAGGTACATTTTCCTCGGTCATGGGAGTTAGTATACAGGTAAGTCCCATTTGACACAATGGGATTTTCTAGTGTGTGCTTTTTTATTCCATCGGTTTCACTTTATCTATGATTATGCTTTTCTCTTTATTCCTGATTGAAAAAATTCCCTTAACCACAATGCAGCTGTCCAGAATAAACAAATCAGCAAATTCTCCAAGTACCCTGGGAAAGACTACAGCTTCTATTGAATCAGACAAATCGGCCATTTTAAGAAAAACCATTTTCTCGCCATTTTTTGTCATGACATTTCTCATTTCCTCTATGATTCCGCCGATAACCACAGAATCTTTTTCTTTGGCCGTTTCTTTAAGTTTCTGTATATTTATTTCTCGGTTTTCCAATTTATGCTTATAGCTGTCCAGTGGATGTCCGGAAATATAAAGGCCTAAAAGTTCTTTTTCCCACATTAACTTGTCGGCCAATTTCGTTTCTCTTGTTTTTTCCAAATCTATTTCAATATTTTGTAATGCCATCGTATTTTTCCCAAAAAGCGAATCTTGATCGGATTCTCTGCTTCTTTCATCCTTATTGAAAGTCAGAAGTTTATCTATGTTATGCAAAAAAAGGGCTCTGTCACCAAGAGAGTCCATCGCTCCGGATTTAACAAGCGACTCCAGAGATTTTTTGTTTAAATTTTTATCTTTTATTCTGCGCAAAAAATCAGAAATGGAAGAAAATTTTCCATTCTTTTTTCTTTCGTTGATTATAGACTCGGCAATTCCTTCTCCCAAGTTTTTAATAGTGTTGAGCCCGAAACGGATTGAATCCTGCCTCTTCAGCAGGTTGTCGATGAGGCGACTTTTCCCGTCTTTTATTACCGTAAATCCTCCAAACGATTCGTTGATATCCGGAGGCAGAATGGCAATTTCCATTCTTTTGCATTCAGTGATTGTTTCAGAAATAGTTTCAATATTTCCTGATTCCGCCGTCAAAACGGCAGACATATATATAGCCGGGAAATTGGCTTTCATATAAGCCGTTTGGTAAGCCACTTTGCCATAGCTGGCCGCGTGAGCCTTGTTGAAACCATATCCTTGAAATGGTTCAAAGAGATTCCAAAGCTCCTCGGCTTTTTGCTTGCTCATCCCTCCGTGTTTTTGACATCCTTCCACGAATTTTATATGCTGCTTGGCCATTTCCTCCGGAATTTTTTTACCAACAGCTTTTCTGAATTTATCCACTTCACCCCAACTGTACCCGGCCACTTCAATGGCGGTATAAAGAAGATCGTCTTGATAAACAAGCACGCCATATGTTCTGTCAAGAAAGTCCTTCATTTTTGGGTCAAGATAAACTACAGGTTTTTTGCCGTGTTTTCTTTCAATATATTCTTTTATGTTGTCCATCGGCCCCGGACGATACAGGGCTACCATCAGGTTAATGTCGTGGATTGTTGTCGGACGCAGTTCTTTTAAAGCTTTAGTCATTCCATCGCCGTTTAACTGAAAAAGTCCGACAGTCTCACCGCGAGCCAGCATTTCAAAAGTTTTACTGTCATCCACCGGCACATTTTCTATATCAATTTTTATTCCTTCTATTTTTTCCACAAGTTTTACAGCGTCAGCCAGGATAGAAAGATTTCTAATGCCAAGAAAATCAAACTTCAAAAGTCCCACACCATCTTCTCCAACCGAATGCATGTCGTATTGAGTGATGATTTTATTTTCGCCCTTGGTATCGTACTGGAGTGGGACATGGTCAGTCAGAGGGGTAGGCGAGATGACCACTCCGGCGGCGTGGACGGAGATATGCCTTGCGCAACCTTCTATTTTTTGGGCCATGTCTATTATTTTTTTGACATTCGCCTCCGCGCCATAAAGTTTTTTTAAATCCGGTTCTTCTCTCATTGCTCTGTCAATTGTCATTGGGAACCCTTGGGCGCCAAATGGTATGAGCTTGGCGATAGAGTCTCCCAAACTATACGGGAAACCAAGGGCTCGTGTGACATCTCGAACAGCCCCGCGAGCCATCATTGTTCCGAATGTTCCGATCTGGGCCACTTTATCAAAACCATATTTCTTTTTAGCGTATTCAATCACTTCATCTCTCCTATTGTCGGCAAAATCCATATCTATATCAGGTGCTGACGGCCTTTCCGGATTTAGAAATCTTTCAAACGGCAGTTTGTATTCAATCGGGTCTACATTGGTAATACCGGCCAAGTAGGTGCATTTTGAACCAGCCACTGATCCTCTGATAGTTGTCAATATCCCGTTTTGATGAGCAAAATTTAATAGATCCCAGACAACCAAAAAATATGGAGCATAACCCTTATCCTTGATAATTTTTAACTCATACTCAATTCTTTCAAGCATCCCCGGATTTTTTTCCAGTTTCTTTTTTTCTATTCCCTCAAAAACTATTTTTCTCCATTCTTCGTCATGGGACAGTCCGCTTTCAACAATATAGTTAGGCAAAAACCATTTGCCTATGGAAATTTCTACATTGCACCTCTCGGCAATTTTTACGGTGTTTTCCAAAGCTTCTGGCAAACTCTTGAAATATCTTTCAGCGGTTAAACCGCTGATGAAAGAAAAGTCATCCTCTCTCTCCTCAATCTGCTCATCGTTTTGTGACTGGACGGCAAGCAATGTATTGCGAGCGATCCTGTCTTCGGTGTGCAAATAGTAGACATCTTGAGCGGCTACTAGCGGCGTTTGTGTTTTTTTTGCAAAATCCACAATTTTTTTCATATTTTCCTCATGACCTTTTATTTCTGGATGATGAGTAATTTCCAAAAAGAAGTTACTTGGACATCCGATGTCCAAGCTGGAGTTAAAAGTTTTTTTATACCAATTTAGGCGTTCATGAGCTTGTTCCATGTTTCCGGTTTTGAGTGAATGTAAAACATCACTTGAGAAAGATGGAGCGATGGCAATAAGTCCTTCGCCATATTTTTCTAAAAGTTCACGGTCCACTCTGGGTTTATAGTAAAAACCCTCAAGATGAGCAAGAGTCACAAGTTTTATCAAATTTTTATAACCGGTTTGATTTTCAGCAAGTAAAACTAATCTATATCTCTCTTTGTCAATTCCGGTTTGTTTGTCGTGGCGACTTCGGTAGGCCACATAAGCATCTATTCCGATAATTGGTTTAATTTCTTTTTTCTTGCAGGTTTGATAAAATTCAATTGCACCGTACAAATTGCAATTATCCGTCAGAGCAAGGGCAGTCATTCCATCTTTTTTTGCTTCATCCACCAGAGCCGGAATTTTCGGCAGAGCATTGAGTAAACTGTAATGACTATGGGTATGTAAGTGAATAAATCGGGACATAATTTTTTATTATAGCACCTAAATTTATGGGGAGCATTGTCATTTTTAGTAATTTAGGGTAAGATTTACTCGGAGGTCCTTGTGTCCAAAGAAGATGCTGTTCGTAAACTCATCGCACTCGTTAACCACAATCGTAACGGGAGTATCTACAAACAACCGCTTTCCACGATAACGGAAAGAGGAATTCGTGAACTGGCGCTCAAAGTTGCAATCGAGGATGAAAAAGAGCAGGAAGAGCCACTTGTTCGTTCTGGCAAGGAACTCCCAAGATTTGCACCAAAGTTCGTACCGTAGTTCTTTTCTTGAGGGCTGTCAGCACTTCGTTGCCAGCTCTTTTGTTGTGCTAAAATCTAGAAATGAAAATTGTCGGTATTGACGAAGTTGGACGCGGACCTCTAGCCGGCCCTGTTACGGTTTGTATTGTTTCTTGCGAGTTAAATTTGTACAAAAAACTTAAAAAAAATAAAAATCTACCTATCTCTGGCAAAGACAGTAAAAAACTAAAAACTTCCGACAGAGAAAAATACGAGAAAGTTCTAAAATCTTTAGCGCGAGAAAACAAAATTTCATATTCCATAAACCACGTTTCAAATAAAGTTATCGATTCCAAAGGTCTTTCCTTTGCTATCAAACTTGCAATAGGAAAAGGATTGGAAAATTTAAAATTAAAAAATTATTTAAAAATTAAAAATTATAAATTAAAAATTTTGCTGGATGGGGGACTTCGAGCTCCGAAAGAATTTAAAAATCAAAAAACAATTATCAGGGGCGACGAAAAAGAAAAAATTATCGCTTGGGCGTCTATTTTAGCCAAAGTTTCTCGCGACAGAATTATGACCAGACTTTCAAAAAAATATCCCAAGTATGGATTTCATCTTC